>ERZ808277.5-NODE-5-length-227485-cov-5.905936_pt1 | contig 227485 bp, 173 predicted proteins | sample MGYA00521240_ERZ808277 | MGnify/ENA primary metagenome ERZ808277 (study PRJEB31516, sample SAMN03275599) | gut metagenome | biome: mammalia-associated habitat; material: feces | host: Papio cynocephalus | place: Kenya | collected 2012-07-17 ... | reverse complement strand
AACTGTACAAACTTCGCGGGTGTAATTCCTTATGTTTAGATTATTTTTTTGATTTTTATTTTTTCCTATTTTCCTAATTTTTTATTTTGATATATCTATATAATTTAATTGGTGACAGTATGAGGAGTGTAATATTATTATAATATATAATATAAACAATGGAGGATAGGGGAAAATTATAAGGAAATAAAGGAAAAGAGTGAGATATTTCGCGCGTCAAATTTCAGTATAATAGGGAGGAAATTATGGATGAACAAGAAAAGGTTTTAAAGTTTAAACAAGAATTATTGAATTCTGGATTGTTTAAACGGACTTCTACGGCGGGATCGGCACAATACGTTTGTCAAGAGTGCCCGTTCTGCGGAGATCGTAAAAGACACATGTATGTGTTGATTGATTTAAATACCACAGCTCCAGTATGTTACCACTGTTTCAAGTGTTTGAAAAGTGGAATTATTAATCGGGAATTCTTAGAATATTTCGGTCTTGATAATTTATCGATTCCTAGAAGCTCATTCCGGAAGAAAATAGAATTATCCAAGGCATCTTCAACAAATGTTCGTTTGAATTCTTTTCTAAATGAGAACGATGATATTACAGGTGTATGTTCATATATTCAATCTCGGGTTGGAAGTTATCCTAGTCTGGAAGAATTACAACGGTTTCAATATTTAGGGAACCCGGTTAAGTATTATAAAGAATACTTATCGAAAGATGGATATGTGAATCCGAGGATGTTTTCGAATCGATACTGGTTTAAATTGACAAATGGTAGTATAACCGGGCGAGCGGATGATACTTTGGATACAACCAAACGATGGGTCAAACATCGTGCGCAATTTTCAGACGCACATTCATTATATAATATCAAACTTCCATTCGATACTGGGAAAGCAATAGATGTTATTGTTGCGGAAGGAATCATGGATGTGATAGGATTATATTACAACTATCCCCGGGGAAATAATCTGTACATCGCAGTGTTGGGTAGAGATTATAACATCGCATTGAAGTATCTGGTGTCTGTCGGGATATTCGGGGATTCTGTCAATATCAAATTCTTCAAAGACGCAGATGTAGAACGTGTATATGTTGATAAAACCCTGCGTCAGTTATTTGGTAAGATTCAGGTATTTGAGAATGTATCCGCAAAAGATTATGGTGTATTACCAGATCAATTGGACATTCAAAGATGCTTGGTTGAGTAAATAAAACAAGGAGGAAATTACAATGGAAAAGAAGGAATTTAAAAAGATCTCGCAGAAAGAACTGGAAATGATTCTTGAGAAACACAAACGGTGGTTAGACACAATAGGGTCAGGTGAAAGAGCAGATCTGTCCGATGTAGATCTGTCATATGCTGATTTATCAGGTACTAATTTAATAGGTACTAATTTGGTAGGTGCTAATTTGCGAGGTGCTGATTTGACAGATGCTGATTTACAGAATGCCAATCTTATCGATGTTAAGAACTTTCCAGATATCCCAATGGCATGTCCAACAGAAGGTTCTTTTATCGGTTGGAAATATGCTGGAAACTACATCATCAAATTAGAAATTCCAGAAGATGCAAAGAGATCTTCTGGTATTAGCACAAAGTGCAGATGTAACAAAGCTAAAGTATTAGCAATCGAGAATAAAGATGGAACATCTGCTGACGTAACAGAAGTTTGTAGTGATTATGACAAGAACTTCTGTTACAGAGTTGGAGAAACTGTTATTGTTGATGATTTCGATGATAACAGATTCAACGAATGTGCACCCGGTATTCACTTCTATATGAATAGGATGCCGCGTTTAATTAATAAAAGCGGGCTATCGTATATTCCGTTCTTTCAAATCTTAGAATGAAAGGAAGTTTAAAATGGACAGACTGGAAAAGAACATGTATTATCTACAAATCGCAAAACAAGTTGCAACAAGAGGAACTTGTTTACGAAGAAACTATGGTTCGGTCATTGTGAAGAATGACCGAATCATTTCTACCGGGTATACCGGAGCTCCGCGTGGTAGAAAGAATTGTTGTGATCTTGGATTTTGTAAACGCCAAGAACAGAATATTCCGCGCGGGGAAAGATATGAACTCTGTGTATCCGGTGACACAAAGATTCTTATGGAAGACCGTAATGTCATGCGTATTGACGAATTGTATGATCTGAACATGGAAATGCTTCCGGATGGTGTCTGGATCTATTCAAATGAAGGAAAGCATATCAAACCTCATGCAACGACAAAGCCGATTTATAAAGGCCGGGCTTCATGTTTAAGAATCGTATTATCAAATGGAAAGCATGTTGACTGCACACCGGATCACAAATTCTTGACCGTATGTGATACTTATGTATCTGCAATGGATCTGTGCGTCGGCGATGTTCTGAAGGGTTGGGAGTTCAAAGAAATCAAACCGAACTCAACAATTCCTAAACCGTATGCCGATAAAGAATATTCCAAGGTCGCAACTTTTAAGTTACATCGAATTTCTGCGATTCATAGCTTGGACACCTTATGTCATACATACGATATCTCTATTCCGAAGACAGAGAACTTTGCGATCGCTTTGGATAATCATACTGGAATCTTTGCACATAACTGCAGAAGCGTGCATTCGGAAGAAAATGCAATCATACATGCTTCTCGTGAAGATATGATAGGTTCGACGTTGTATCTATGCGGGATCGAGAATGACGGATCTATCGTTGAGAATGCTTGTTCTTGTGCAATGTGTAAACGGACCATCATCAATGCTGGGATCAAGGATGTAATTGTAATGCTGAATGAGAAGGAGTACAGAATCTACCATGTACAAGATTGGATTGACAAAGATGATTCTCTGATGGATAAACGTGGGTATTAACCAATAAAACAAGGAGAACATTACATTTGATTATTTGAGTAAACAGAGCACATATACAGAAGAGGATGATCAAAATGCACGGCATGAAGAAGAATAAACTTGTGAAAACAATCAGTGTGGTTGCAATCGCCTCTACCACAACTATTGTTGTAGATAAATTGATACACAAGCTAATCAAGTCGGTAGCTATGACCGATCATATTGACGATTGGGAAATTAAGGATTCTGAAGTTCCAGTATGGACAAACGACGAAGGCATTCCGGATATTGATATTACAATCTGCGAATAAACAAATGATGATAATAACGGGGGCACAAAGCCCCCGTTATTATCATTCTTATTTGAATACAAATACAACCACCAAGGAATTTATATTCCAGAAAGAAGGTATAAATATGGAACCGAAAGAAGTTTCAAAAGTAGTCATCTATACTCCAAAAGATGATGAAAAATTCTTCATGGAATAATAATCCATGAATACATATGGAATACCGTTAGTATCACGGTTATAAAACATATGATACTCTGATGATGTAATCACAACTTACATCATCAGCATACGTTTATAAACAGACTGGATACTTTTGGTGGCTATATTTGTATTCATATGTCAAATGAATTATGATTAATATGAGTGGGGTTATTCCCCACTCATATTATTTTTTAAATAGTATCCCAATTTCCTGTGGATGAGTTGTATATTCGGAGTGATACCCCATCTTGTGTAGAATCAATCAATACAGCTTTCTGATTTACCGGATATCCTTGTTCATTTTGAACGTTTGGATTTGTAACTCCAGTGTTTCGAATCGATTGGAGTTTGGTAGGGGTATATGTCGTACCGGTTTTCAAATTTGTCAATTTGTAAGATTCTACTCGTGGAAACACAAGTCTCCAATTTCCCATAGGAATCTGTCCTTTTGACAATGTAGAAACACTCTGTCCAGGATTGATTAATGAAACAAAATCTTGTTGTTGATAGATTGGATCATCATCGGTAATATCAGCATCCCCGGCAGTAATAGAATTCGTTATGATACCATATTGCATGATACCGTTTTCAACAAGACGAATCTTATTGGTCCCGGTAGGCGTTCGAATATCAATCGTTTCCCAAGTATTGTTTATTTTTTCTACATTCAAATCATGAGTATCCGAATTCAGACGATATTTTTCATGTTTGGTGTATGTTGGATCATACATCCACATCATGACACCGAAATTCTTAACATCCCATACTACTGTTGTTGACGGGTTCGTGTGTACAAATTTCTTATATCTCAAATCGTTATTCGGTAACATAGTAAACATATCTGTTGACATAAGATTGTTAAAACCGTGTGTGATAATTCCATACGAGAATCCCAGGTTAGAAATATCAGTTGTGTCATCCCATTTCCAGAACACATATGAATCAAATCTCATAGTATTGAGTTTCTTCAGTACAGATATAACACCATCAACGTTTTTCTTTGTCATGATCGGTTGCCCGGATGATGTACGGGAATCGACATGATGTATCCCGTCACAATAGAATTTATTCATATCAACACGATTCATATCCAAAGATTCAGAATACTCCGAAGAACGTATCGGTTCTAACGGAGATTTGGTTTGATCGATGATATTGATAAACGTTGGAGTTGCCATAGTTTCAATTGTGACATTTTCAACAGCATCAATTTGTTGTGTGATTGGTAATGATCGATAAGACGGAATAATCGAATTTATATAAGAATCTCGTAAGGTGATTCCGCCATCAGCATACGGTCTTTCAGCATCGTATTCAGAAATCTTTACTGTACGAACCCATTTACCTGGATTCGAAGAAGTATCATATTGATATAGCCATAATCCATCTGTATCCGAAACGAATGCGTATAGATCATCAAACACATCACTATGATATGTTTTAATTTCATCATAATTTGTGATCCTGAATGAAAAACGCAAGTGTGTGCCTGTTTCTTCAGATCCCTCTCTGGGTAATGGGGATGTTCCGTATGCAACGGTAATATCATCAAAAGCCATATCGAAGTTCGATAGATTAATCGGTGTTTCATCTGTTGGAATAACCGTTAATTTCGTAACACCACCACCAGAGTCTACTTCAGTCACGAGATAATGGAATGCGAACCCCCCTACATAAACAACACCCAGATCACTGACCTTGTATCCAGAACCTTTGTCTGTGATTGCAGATAGTTCAACCTTTGTGGGATCGACCATTGGATTGACATTTTCTAATATACGGAAATCATTATGATTATACAAATCTACGGCATCCAATCCAATGAATGCATTCTTAAATACATACTCATTAGATTCACCATATCTTCCGTCTATAATACGAACACCATTCTCATCTTCGTGGATTGGGCGCACCCAACGATCGTGGATTGTATTATACAGCCGATCTTTGTCGGTTGTCTTGTAAGAAGCTTCAGATCGTACATATTTCTTATCTACAACGGATACCGGTGCAATTCCGGAAATTCCAGATAACTGTGCAACCGATGTCGGGATATCACAAACTCGGGCGATTGTACGTGCAGGTTTGGGGTATTCTGCAACCGCATTATTCACGTACTCTGCTTTGTCATTTGACAGCACATAGATTCTGCCACGTTCATCATTCGTCAATTCTGATGATTCATTTTCAATCATTTTCCCAGGATCAAACAATAAAGCAGCAACCTGTCTACTATCTGGGTTATCCTCAGAATAGTTCGGCGTGTTATGAATCGTGTAAATTGACATATGTTGTGGGACTCCGTTCTTCGGAGTTAGATTCAACCACTCTGGAAGACCATCCCACTTATTCAAATCATACGGATATCGACTTTCGATATCAGAATATTGATTGGATGAACATGCGTAGATTCCAGCATACCCAACGTCACTTGTAGTTTTCTCGAACGGAATCGTCTGATCCAGTTTCACATGTAAGAAACCAATCAATGGAGATTTCCCATCCTTCACGTTGTTACCCGAGAACACAACCATGGGAATCTGATATGTTGTATCATTTACATATTCCCAGTTTTGATTTTGTAATAAATACATTGTGTTATTCTGTGAAGAATCCCAAGATACTTGAACGATTGTTGATTGGTTTGTTACGGTATTCAAGAATTTGATTTCACCTGATAATGTGATATTTACATCTGACGGAGTATTTGAGAATTTCTTTCCAGCGATTGGTGATACTTGAATTACATAATTAGCGGGATCATAATCAGTGGATAATCCAGTATAGAGTATTACCTCGTATTTTGAACCATTCCCGGGATTTGATATATATATCAAATCCGTGTTATTTGTAAAGGATATGGAAGGACCAATATCAGTTTGATCACAAGTAAACCAATACAAAGGATATCCGATATACCCCACTGAATTTACCGCTTCCGTTGTGTAAACTGTCTCGGATACTTTTGTAAGATTCAACGGCTGTAGTGTTTCTTGCAACGGGTAATACCATGTGACACCTGTGGTATCAGATGTGAATTCCAAAGATTTTTCTATGGAATAATCACCGTTCTCGTCCATCATTAAGATCGTTGGACGAGTATTTGTCCGTAACCATTCGCCGGCATAAACCTCGGATGAATTTACCGAACCGCCGAATGGAATGATACATTTTTCACAATCCACAAGTTTCAGTTTGTAATTCTTGTATTGCGTTTCTGTACCGATTGCATACGGATACTCCGTTGACGTGATTCGTGCAAACAGTAAACCATTCACTTGTGCAGAATGTGTAAATGTAGAGTTTCCAATTGTAAGAATACTTGCAACCCCAGCATCTACATATTTTATATTTTGAATTGTGTCATTTTGAATTCCGAGTTTTTCAGAATGTAGTAACACTTCAGAACCAAGATTGTCCACGATGCCTTGGAACAGGTTCCCTGTATGTTTATCCTGAATCTGGAGTTTTTTATCGGTTTTCATTAACCAATGCTTTCGATCTTGCTCAAGTATCAACGCCAGATTGTTATAACCCAAGAACCATGAAATTTTATCTGGAATCATGATAACACTCACCTCCGAGTTTGAATCTGTACCCATGTATCATTATCATGGATATACAGTTTATTTGACATAATTAGAATTGCGTAATCTGAAATATCGTATCCGTCATCATCATACAACCGAAAATCCTTCAGAGATGTGATATCTTCATCAACTCTGAGAATGATAAGTGGGTTTGTTTCTTTACTAGATCCATTCACTCTGATGGTTGGTTTGAATATCTCTTGTGAAATATTTTCAAATTTCCCTTGAGGTTGTTCTCCAACTGGTTCGGATGTTTGATAATCATATACCTTTGAACCTTTCTCTCTGAATTTCCGATATCTGTCCTTATGGTACAACATTGCTTGTGACTTATGTGTCATGATATAATTTGTCAACATGACTGATGTATATGCGTAAGGTGTACCTTCAAAAGTCAATGGATATGCATCGGGATCGATTTCTCGTAATGTTTGTACCAGTGATTCCCTACCCAGGCTTTCGAGATGTTCTCGATAATCACACAACTGTGTTGGCATGGTACAATCATTGAAACGGTAAATATCGTTTTTTGCATCACCCATTTCATCGATAATTCGATACGACTCTTCACCAAGCATATCAATAAATGATATCGCATGTGACGATTCAATTGTAATCATGTCTTTCATCAGATTAGATTGTGTATATATCAAATTTCGATTTGGTAAATACAAATACAATTTTGGTTGTTTATCACTCCACAGATCATAACGAATCGTGTTCGTCATGCTATAATACTTCGTCAGAATAAGATCATGAAATCTGGGTAAAGCTTTATATTGGGATTTCCAATTTGCATCTCTCTGGATTTCATTCTGATAATCATATTTTGCAACACGAACTCCTGTCGAGTTGTAAGGTAAATAATTCCATGCGATAGAATCTTGTTGATTGTACGGGTTGTCAGTTGTATACGAAAGATCGGATAACCATGAACCATCCGGAAATTCTGTCAAAACCGGACTAAGAGAATCTGTTTTTGAAAATTGATACTGCATCAAATAATCATTCATTAATACGTGTGAGATATAAGAATCTCGATTTGATCTTTTCTCCTGTGGAATGATGTTTTGCATATCACATTCATGATACGCTATCCTTTCGCCGGTTAATTGATAATCTCCCCACGTTTTTGTCTTATCATTATAATGATCTCGGATATGAACATTTCCGAACTTGTCAAGTTGATAGAACATCAAATCATTCAGAATGCCTTGTTTGATCGGTTGCAATGATTCCCACACGCCGTCTTTCAATTTCAACAAAATCTTCAAATCTGTTCCAGAACCAGATACAGTTGTTGTTTGTAAAATCGTACCGTACTGATCTAACAAACTTGGATGTACGATACACTCCTCATCCATTGTGAATGAGATATTCGTGACCTTTCCTGAGTCTACTGATGTGACAGTTCCATTCAGTGACAAACCACCGATGATAGATTTAAATTTGTCATTCACAGAATATCCGGATCCAGAATTTAAAATCTGGAATTCATATGCATCCGGTCTATTATACAAATTTAATGTCGGATTCAGATTGAGTGTACGGTAGTATTGTTGGTTTAAATATCCTTCATCAAAAACCAAACTTGGTTTCACGCCATATGGAATAATACTCATTGGCAAAACTGTGTTAAATGTTTCGCCTCTATACCAGACTTCTGTTTCATATGGTCTCTTCAGAACATGATCGGCTTTATGGTTCCATATGTTCTCAAGATCGATTCTTGTTAAGTTTGCTTCTTGTCTAACATACTTCTCATCGATAATAATCGTCGGAGCTTTTCCTTTGATATTGATCAGCTGAATGAATGATGTTGGTATATCACAGATACGGGCAAGTGTTCGATTCGGCTTCTTATCATTCGTCAACGCATTATTCTCATATGAACATGAATCATTTGAGATATAGTATCCTCGTCCATACTGAATTTCCGGGTCTAAAGATACAATACCAGTCGAAAATGTTCTGGAGCCATGATATACAAATTTGGGAGTGTTTGCATATTTTAGTATTCTACTATTTCCAAATGTATTTCCGTCAACATATGTGATTTCGGATAATACATTTGTCATAGATTCGTCAATCTTTGTTGACACATAGTGACCGGTTGTTTCATCATATCGGATGATAATCTCCATATCACTTGTCACTTTATCCATATCATTCTTTGGGACTGCAGAGTCCAGAATCAAAGCGGCGGTTTGTTTATCAGTTGCTGCCTGTGTTGAATCATTTAATTTATCACGGATCGCATACATTGTAACTCTAGGACATGATATCTCTCGATCTAATAATTGTTTAAAATGTTTCGGTAATCCATCAAACTCACGTAAATCATGAATCAAACCATTTTCTTTCGATATACTGTTATCAGAATAAGAAGCGCCGGAATTTACGTGAATACCAGAAACCGCATTTCCACATAACTTTTCATACTTTGTCAAGTATTTGTCATCGAAAATTAAATCCATGATCGGTTTATAACCACGAGTAGGATTTACAGTGGTATTATCCATAAATAACCGAAGATCGATATATGCCATACATTTGTTCAAATAGGATGTACCATCGTAATCATAATCATCCTGTCTTGGTACACGGAATTTCCATAAAACGTCCCGAGATAACCGTGTTTGTGAATAATCCGATTCAACAACATATTCTGGACTGGATACGAATGGTTCTTTCGTGATGTCTTCAGTATATACAAATTGAATCGTTTTGATTGATATATTGAAATTCCCTTCCGGATTATATGCATTTACAAATGCTTCACCATCCTTCGGTCTTGCAATCATATACCAGATTCCGTCTTCATCAGGGGTTTGGATCGGTACTGTCTCTTCGCCATACATGAGTGGATATAATCTGGATATATCATGACCATCTGTACCGATTGTCAATAATGGATTTCCTCTATAATCCAGAAGCGTTTCATATTTTACATTTTCATATTGACGAAGTTCCGGGACGCAAATCCAGATAAAAGGTAACCCGCAATCAGAATCTTGTAAAGTATTCGTTCGGAAGAGCTTCGATGTTTCATCATAGGTATGTACGAACATTTCCGTTGATCTTCCCATATGGAAATAATATTCAGTATCATCAGACTCTGTTTTCACTATCATATCGATTTCAGTTGTTGCTTCTGTTATTTTATCTCGAATAATCAACTTCGGTGGTGTTTTTGTATATATAAACTTATCTCGTTTTACGACAGGATCACTCCAACTTTCCGATCGAAGAATATACCGGATGGAACAATCTTCGAATTGTAGGTAATATTCTTTGTTGTCTAATAATACGTCTTTCTTCAGAATTCCGCAGATCATATTCTGTTGGTCATACGTTTGGATTAGATCAGAATATTCCAAATCAAAATATTGAGAAACTGTATTTTTTAAGAACAGATTCATCATAGGTGGTTTATCCATGTGCATTTTACGGGATTCCATCAGTATTTCAGAACCAAAGTTTTCAACAGTCCCGACATATTGTGCTCCTTCAGTGTCTGTTTTTCCGTAATATTTCTTCGTATGAGATTCATATAGATTCTTTAACGAATTCAGAATCTTACGGAGAGAATCAGATGTCACAAATGATGAAGATTCACCATGTTTCTCATTCATATTATCACACTCCCTTTATTTTTTATAGATTGATAACAATATAATTTCTTTGAGTGGAGAAGTGAACTTCTTTTTACTCTTAAGAAAGTTGGAAATGGAGGAACCGCAAATGATCGATTACCTGGTTAAAAACATGCAAAATCCTTTGGACGATATCAAGGTTGATCTTGGTGTGGACAAACCGCTTTGGCAATATGTCAAAATGGCAATTCAAGACATCGAAGTTTTAAACCTATTATCGTTAAATCCCACACATGAACCTGGAGAATATCCATTCATTCATGTTTTGAATTGGGATTGGAATCCACATCCTCTTGCTGAGGAGATTCAGTTCCGTCGCCGAGAGACGAAAGAAAAACTGTTAACAAAGTTAATCGCAAATGAACGTGTCGGGATTCTGAAGTTCGATATCTATTATGGAGCAATGGATAAGAACAAGAATCTTGTAACTGCCGTTATGCCAAATAAGATCTACATACCCATCGAAGATGATCGCGGAAGGTATCTGATCAATAACAACATCAACTATCAGGAGTATCAGCTGGTTGATAAGTTGTTATACCCATCCGGTAGGAATTCGATTACATTGAAAAGCCTGTTACCAATCGTAATCTCATATGAGGACGCTTCGGAAACTTCTATGTCTGGTTATGTCGTGAATTCAAAAGTCGGAATGGTTAAGATTTTCACAACGATGGAACCGATTCTGTCGTGCTTTATGCACGTAGCAGCACCGTTGTGTTACCTCGAGGTTTTTCCGATCCTACAATTCACAGATCGAATTTCAGAAGATTCTGACATCTACGAATACTTTCAACCGTTACCTGAGACCGATATCTATATTAAAGGATATCGTAAGGGTTTGGAAATGTTCGAATATGTCCGATCCATTCTGGTTATGGCGATGGCGTTGATTCGGAAACACAAACCCGAAACTATCGAAGAATTGCGTGACCCGAAGTGGTGGGTATACCAGTTGTCTTATTATGATAACTTGGTTGAACACCGTGGCGCATGTCATGAAATGCATGTCGCAAGAATGCTCGACACAATTTCCGCACAGGTATTACCGATTCCTGATATCGATAAACGGAACATGATCGCACTGTTGCGTTATGTGTTACAAACGGAATTTGATAATGTTAACATCTTCTCATTTGAAAATAAACGTTTGCGATTGAACGAGGTAATTTCAACAATCGTTACAGCAGCAGTATCAGATAAGCTCAAGAGCATGTTCCGTTATGGTAGACTTATCAAACAGAAAGACATGGAATCACAGTTGAAATTCCGCCCAGACATGATTCTCAAGAAACTAAATTCTCTGGGCACTGTTCATACGATCGATTTTGCAAACGATCTTGATTATCCACAACAGCTCAAATTCACACGTAAAGGTCAACTGGTGGCCTAACGTCTCATATATGCGGGAACGCCGGAAACCAAATAAACTTCCGGGTCTGTCATTAAATGATGGACGGGTAAAGTTTTCACTACGAAATTATATCAGCGATGATATAATGGCAAGGAGTAATGTCCAAGGTATCGTAAAAAGGTGAAAAAATATATTCTCAATCCGCAGGCAAGATACTATTCGATGTGTTTTATATTAAATTAGAAACACGAATAGTATCAGCCCCAACGACTAATAGACCGTAAACTTACGACGGGCGAAACGAGACGTAAACGATTGTCGTGAAGATAAACGTTTCAAGATATAGTCTGGGCATTCATCGAAAAGATGAAGAAGTTCATAAGAGAACTGCATGTGAGTTGTGACCACATGTGAACACACCGCCAAATAGTTTGGGGCATATGGATAAACACAAGATTGGTTTCGCACACAGACAAATGCATCCATCCATGATGGGAATCATTGATCTATTGGAATCAACAAAAGATGTTGGACAAAGTGGTATGATTTCTCCGTGGGCTGACCTATCTACCATGAACGAAACTAATATCAACAAATATCCCAATATCAAGTATGATCTGTTTACATTCATTCAGAAAGAATTCCCCAATCCGGCATTAACATTTAATTGCAATGACATTGTCGGTTACAACCGGATTCTGGATAAGTTACTCATGTCATCCTATATCAATATTGATTATAAGATTCCTAAATCTAAGGAGGTTCCGGATAACGATGAAGATTGACACGATTCTGTATAAAGGTTTGATCAATAAGGATCTGCGAGTATCTTATGTATATTCATACGATAGGGATGGTCAATATCAGACAATCAAGCAGAAACCTTCCGGGAGATATTCGTTATTTCAATCCTTCTCGATCGATATTAGTGAGGGTTTCGAGAAACCGGATGTCTTTGTTCCAGCAAACAGATACTATCAGTTTACGCAGCTTCTCAGCAGCACTGTGAAGAAAATTTCTGAAAATCTGTACGATCTGTTCCCGAATATTGGACAACCGGAATTCGATATTGATTCCCGTACATTGGAAAGATTTCAAACAGAACAAGCGTTGATGAGTGGTGGTATGACTATGATGCCTGCGGTATATGCAGATGAGTCAAATACTACACATGCGGGTATTCGTATATCATCTTCTGTTGGAAATAAGTCTATGATACTTCCGTTTGAGGATGCGATACCTATTTCGAAAATGTTTGAAACTTTCGATCCCCAAGTGTTCGGATTATCAATGTTAAAGATCTTCGGACGCATGTAATATGAATGATATTGGCGGGGACATCCCCGCCAATATTTTTTTTTTGTTTAAAGTCTATACGTACCAAGCTTCCTATTCACGTATGATGTAAAATCGTTTAATACAGCATCACCTAGTGAATTAAAGGCATTTGATGCCGCTGCCGCAGCCAAAGCCAAACGTGTAACCAATCTGGCAGAACCATTCACACGATACTTATCTACGCCAGCACATTGTGCAATGTAATCAAACATCGTATGATTGTTCAAGAATGTTGATACTCGATTCATCGGGGTTGTCATCAATACATGTTGTAAATCTTCAACTGCAATCGAAACATTGATCGCTGTTGGAAATCCATGAATAGACACGTCTTTCCCTTCCGGATTCTTGGTGACATCTACTTTTGAAACTAATCCCAATCGTGTTCCCCAGTATCCAGGAATGTTACACTGGACTAGTGGAGGGAATGTGTATGCGGAGGCGGTATTCCTGGACATGGTTGGTAAACACATTCCCATTATAAAGAATAAAGGTACAAGTATTTCGGTCAGATAAGCATACGGATCTCCTGATGAAGCTCTTAATTTGATATTGATTGTCATAGATTGATTCGAGGTGTGCGATTTAAAAATCTCAGGGTAAATTGTGTGGTCACCGGTGTAAGACCGAGCCATCGAACCAGCAACAGCTGCAGTAAATCTACCTATACCACCGGTTAGGTTGGACAACACTTTTTCTGCTTTTGTTGTTACATCTCCGGCTAATGCAATCACGGCATCGTCAACAGAGTTCGCAGAGGAATTCGTTAAGAATGCAATTTCAGCACCCAGACTTCCATCTTTATTAATAACGGAAGAATATATTTGAGATTCACCCGACTCATTCGAATATGATTCTTGAATTGCGTTCGGTTCGATCATAAAAGAAACATATTGTGAATTGTCACCATTCTGTGAATCAATGATATTACGATCTCCCAAACCGGTTGTCGGGGTAATGAATCGATAATTACTCCATACATCATTATTCTCTTTTACATTCACATTCATTCCGATTGGGTAATAGAAATCTCCTATACGAACACATGCTTTCTGTAATCCCAACATAATGACTGCTGTGTTAATCATCATCTTCACATTCTGCAGATATGAATTCCAGTCTGATTCAAATGTGTAAAATGGTTGATTCACCGAAAGAGAAGTCAACAGTGACGCTTGTAGAGTTCCAGATGCTTCGCCAAATGATGCTGCGAGATCTGCAATAATACTGGTTGCTGATCCTAGGGAATTCATATCTAATACGGAAGCATCGGCATCTAGATCGGATAATCCAGCTGCACCCGCAGTTGTTAATACGAGATTAGAGGAAGCCGTATCATTCATTGCACTTTTGTATGTTGAAAGGTTGGCTGATTGCAGCACACGTTGTGATGTTGATTGTGATGCTACTGTATTATCGGTTTGATCAAATACATTATACTTTTTCAACGCATAACCATACTGTGCTGCTGTACGTATAATATTTCCGATCGTACTCATTCCTCCGGTAAATAACGCTTTTCCGACGACGAAGTTTGCAACTTGTGCTCCTTGTAACACTTTTGTCAGGTAGTAATCACCGACAGGTCCCGGTGTGTTGTCCTTGGTAATATCAGAACTCATAAGACGCATATCATTTAGATGGGTCAATTGCGGTGGTGCACCAAATAACCGAGGAGAATATGAGTTGAGTATTGGTGATGCTTGTGTTGGCATGTCACTCATATCAGAAACCTGGGCTCCTATCCCAGGTAAATAAAATGTCCCCATAATTGTAATCCTTTCCCGGACAGTCGTATACATACGCTCGCCCGTATAAGTCGTTAACGAAAGGTCGGTCGATAAAATGAAAATCACGAATATATCAGATATGACTCGTCATCCGGATTTATCTGAACATGAAGACGTAATCGAAAAACTGTTGGCTGTTGGCTCGGTCAACGAATATCTGTTTTCTGAATGCTATTACAAAATCGGTATCATTCCGGAATCCGATGAAGAAAAACTGGGTTTGTTTTACAGATTACTGTGGGAAACCTCGTACCTCCACCAAAATAACCTTTCGAAATTCTTGGATTCTAGAAATGAGAAAAGTCTGTTTGAATTGCATCTTTCTCTGGTGGATGCAATTGGATTCATTCGTTTTGCAACTCCACCTATTCTACAGAGTAGGATTGAAGATTCAATCTTAACACATGAATCGATTCAGGAGGTTCTTTCAACAATACTGATTGATTGTGGAAATGAGTATCATGGGTATTTCAAACAGTTTATCCGGATGGGTTGGTTTGAAACGGTTTGGCAACAGGAAGATTCAAAGATTGACATGATGTGGAACACTTGTAAATCCGACTGTGTGATAGTCGCAGAGATATATGGAACATCTTTTGAAAAACTTTATGATGGAAATCTTGGTTACGGCGACTATACACAGTTTACTTTGAAATGTACAAAATCCGGGCTATGCAGAATGCTGGATTGTATGGAAGATGTGAGTAAGTTATATGTTAACATGTTCCGTTTGTTCAATATTTACTACGATAAACAATCCGGAGCCTATATGGTATCATGCGGATTTATTGATCCTGAGATTCTAATTCTTCCACATACAGTCAAAACATTAATTCAGGATAGTTATTCTAAACTCATGTAATTAATAAATATAGCCCGGTTAATCCGGGCTATGTCATTAAATTATTTTCTAAAATTTTTAAAAATCATATCTATATAATTTAATTGAGCTCAGTGATAGGTATGGAATATTATTATAATATATACAATGGAGGATGAAAAGTTTTATAGAAATATAGAGAATTACATTGGAAACTGTACAAACTTCGCGGGTGTAATTCCTTATGTTTAGATTATTTTTTTGATTTTTATTTTTTCCTATTTTCCTAATTTTTTATTTTGATATATCTATATAATTTAATTGGTGACAGTATGAGGAGTGTAATATTATTATAATATATAATATAAACAATGGAGGATAGGGGAAAATTATAAGGAAATAAAGGAAAAGAGTGAGATATTTCGCCGGAGTTTTCTATGTAAATAATAGATAAATACGTTGAAAATTTACAAAGAAGAATTTTCCTATTTTTCTAAAAAGATATATCTATATAATTTAATTGGTGGAAGCATGTAGGAATGTAATATTATTATAATATATACAATGGAGGATAGGAAAATTAAGAAATAAGAAAAATATAAAGAAATGAGTAAAATACTTCGCCGCGGTTTGCGCGGCGTTTATAAGTGAATTCTAAGTTTTCTATTATTTGACAGACGCATATTCATATCATCAATATGAATGATATACCATGAGTCGACGCATGGTTTTATCATATATTAAAATTTTAAGAAAGAGAGGTAATAAACATGTCTATCGGCAAGGGTGTGTTGACAGCGCTGACCGTGATAAGCTCTTTGACAACCGCGGCTCTTGCCGTGGCAGGAGCGATTCAAGATCATCGAACACTTGCGGCTCAACAGCAGCAAGTAACAAACCAAACTGGTACTGTTATAGGAGGAATACAGTATCAATATCTTCCGGATTACAATCACGGGGTCGCGAGTGTACCAAATCAATATCATCAGATCGAACGAAATATGAATGGAGGTTATCAAGATATGTACGCGAACAACATGTACAACAACTACATGGCTGTGAATGAACAGCTTTGTCGTCAGGATCCTTTGGGATTTGCAATGCGTGAGAATCGTGTTCCCACTTGGGATGAACTTATTCAGAGCGCTGATAGTTCCGGATTTCATTCCGATTATATCAATCGGACTTTCAATATTAATAATATCTGCAATAATCACCGGACTGGCTATTCTAACATGAGTAATCCCGGCATGAATACTGGATATTATTATTATAATCAGAACCCGTATATGAATCAACAGCAGTATCAGTATCCGCAACAGAATCAGAATGTTACTGGTTATGGATATGGGTATTCTGAAACCCCTGTACAGAATGCACAGCCTACCACACAACAGACTTATCAGTCTCAGACCGAATATCAGAATCCTACATCCAACAGTTATGGTTATGGATATTCTGATCCGACAGCAACCTATTTCCAGAATCAGTATCAGAACCAGAACGGGATGTCCAATTATGGTTATATGACTTCTAACCAGTATAACACCGGTAACTATGGTTATGGGTATGGATATGGTTACGAATATGATGATACTCCGAGCTATGGTTATGCAAACAACAATTCCATGAACAACCAGAACAGCAACTGGTGGTTCGGTGGGAATAACAATATGAATACAAACACAGGTTGGTATTCTCAGAATCAAAATAACAATAATAATTACGGATATGGATATCCCAATAACAATTATAACCAGAATGTGTGCCAGAATTCTGGTTATGGGTATGGCTACGGATATGGATATGATGATACACCGAATTATCAAACATATCAACAGCCACAGATGATGAATCAGCAGTATGGTTACGGGTATGGATATGGCAACACATATCCACAGCAGCAGACTTATCAGCCTATGCAACCCGGAACTCCTGGATTCAATCATTGGGCAAACACCGTATTCGGTGATTGTGATTATTCCGGTTATAATGCTGCAATGTATCAGTATCAGCAGCAACAGAGAATGATGTATGCGCAGCAACAACAGCAAGCATACATGAACCAGCAACCACAGAGACATTATCAGAACCAGAATGGGTATTGGAATAACAATCCTCGGAATTCTGGTGTTAGTATCGATCCCAGAAGTATCAATGCGAATGACCCGAATCTGAAGAATATGTTCCCGCAGTCATATCAGAATTTCAACCAGCAAATGCATCAGCGGCAATCTATGTCTAATCCGGGCAATCCGGATTATGTCATACGGACGCAAAATGATGATATGAATTTAAACAGTAACTGGTTCTTTCCGAGACAACAGAAGTCCAATACCCAATCCGGGGGTAATGTCACAAACATGTCCGAGCTCGACAGGTTATTTGGCACAAATCCCAGTGGAGCAACAATGCTCACACCCAATGCACCAGCAACAACCAATCCAGATGAACCAACCCACCCAGAAGCAATCAAAACTCCCGATGATCATGCAAATTGTAACAGTCACAACGACACTCGTGGTGGCGATACTGAAATCGATCTCGGCGTTTTGTTGAGTAGAGGATTGTGTGGACCGGATCTAAGTCAGGAAGATCGGCCGCTTTCTGAAAGAAGATTCACGTCCATGGTTTCGAATCCAGATGCTCCGGTATCACATGCAAAACATGATGATGTTGATTGGGCAAAGGTTGCAGAGGATGCAAAAGCAAAGATCGCTGCAGAAAATGCTGAACGTGCTCGTCGTCATCCCGTCGATGTGCAAAAGATGATTGACGCAATTCATGCAGATGGTGCAAAACGTTCCGGTATGACTGTTGAAGAAATGTCTGACGGCAAAGTATTGAAGTCTGGTGATATTCCGATTCCGGAAGGTGCCGTGAATGCGTTTGGACCTGTATGATTAAAATCGTATATTGATGAAGGAGGATTGAACCATGAGTTATACGCAAAGACGATATGGTTCTTATCACGATCCGTAGAAGGATTCTGATAAGGGCAGGAGTTATATGATTCCGGGAAATCATATGAAATCAAAGGAAGTTAAGAAAGGAAGATGTGTATGGCAAATAATGTTACAGAAGATCTGGATAAAATTTTCGCAACAGCACAGACGGTTGCTGGAGCATGCAGAGATGTGAATAGTACAATCGGCAACGCATGTAACCAGATCAACAACACGTTCGATTCTCGGAGAAATTTTGGGAATCCAAATATGTATTCTCAACAGTATCCGCAGCAGCCTGTTCAGTATGGATATGGTTATGCGGATAACACGAACATCATGAATCCCTTCAACCAGCAGCAGGTTATGGGTTATGCTGGGATTTCTGATCCGGCTTACGGTTTCGGTGGTGGGGGAATGTTCTAATGGGAAACTTTCTCAAGTTCTGCGAGAACATTTCAACATCGGAAAAGATCATGGTTGAACACTCGGATGATATGGACTTCCCGGAGAAGTATCAAACGATTGTAAATGCAACGATCGAGATCATGAAACCGAAAATGGATATTCTTGATAGAGTATCCATACCTTTTATGGAAGCATTATTTAATGATATGCAAGATGTGGATGCTAAGCTTGCTGACTTGGACATTCCAGAAGGCATAATCAATACTTTAGCTTCTAAACTGTATCAGAAGAATGTTCAAAATTGTAACGACAGAGAACAGGCAATATTAAAAGTATTGACTGTATACATCATGTTACAAATTCAAAAATCAGGAGGAATTTAAAATGGCAAACAAGGCTAATATCACACCGATCCCGAAGGAAGAGTATAAGATCTCCACATCTGATGTGATCAAGTATCTGCAGGATCAACTGGGTTTCTCATTCGCATGTGACTTCACACGATGGGTTGGCGTCACCCAGGATCGTTCTTATGTGAGAATGCGTTGTGTATTCGCACCGAAGGACATTCTGGCAACAACCGAAAGTCGGGATTATGTTGATCGTGTTCTGGCTGACAATGCAGCCGGCTTGGTATTCAAGGATACTGTTATTCAGGAACTGAATAAGTTTGGTTATCCCAGCAACATCAAGAACCTTCTGCAGCATCCTGATGCTCTTGCACGACTGGCTCAGTATGGTGTATTCGGTGATCGCCTGAATGAGCTGTTTCAGTATGCAGGACTGACGTATAGCCAGGAAGCAAAGTGCTTCATGATCTATCTGCGTCCGGAGAGAATCATTGCAGATATGCTGGCGGATCCGACAACAAACAAGATCGACGGTACACTTGCAATCACAGAAGTTACTGGTACGACTTCTGAGACTATCGCATGGAATGTCGTTATCGCAAAGGAGACAGCATTCGACCTGGCATCCGAAATCAGTATCGACCGCATCTTCAATTCTAAGTAAAATGATAAGGACGACGGGTGGGGTTCAGCCCCCACCCTAAGCGTCCCTTTATGGGGTGTTTGTAAAATGGAAAACCAAAACATTTTAGAAATCTATCAAATGATTGAATATCTTGAAGATTTCTTCTCAAGCTCTAGAAGACAACAACTCGTGATTGGAGAAATATCTGGCGCTTTGTTATTCAAACATGTGATAGACGCGACAACAAAGTTTTATCCATTCACAAATATCCTTGTTGTAGAGGGATGTCAGGATTACATTGGTTTGATGAAAAATCCATTAAACAATCATCTTTTCTATGCCGAAATGTTTGTGGATGAGGTTTGCGATTCTCTAATATCTTATGATCCATTCAAACCGAGTATTCTAAATCCAAAGACCGAGTATTATAAAATATTCAAAAGCGAACAGTTCTCAAAATATGACATTATGATTATTCGAGATGCACATCTGATTCCGAAAGGGTATCTGGAAGCGATCTATATGAATTTCTCAGGTAAGATTGTTTCGATTGTTGATCCATATGATATCGGTGGAGAAGTATATTTTGGTATTCCGATATTAACAGACACGATCAACAAACTATCGCCGATAAACGCAATGGCGAGATCGGTGTATAACGTAGACACAAGATGTGTTGATCGATCAATCAAAGGAACTGTTACTGATGTGAAATTATCAAAACGAACCTTGGGGAAGATTGATGATAAACAATACATCACGATTGATCGATCTGTGTGTGAAACAATCCGCAGTAAACAATTACAATCGAATTTCAGAAAGAACCAGAAGGTTCTCGTAACATCTGATCGATTGTATACATGCCAGGATGAACATAAAATGTGGAGAACGGTTACCGGTAATTCTATTCTGATAATCCAATCATCATCAGTTCATCCAGTCATGAAACTACGAATTTATTCATCAAAAACGATTATTGGTGGGGACTTAACATATTCGATGACTGCGCCATCATATATGATTCAATGTCAACCTGCGAATATTCTGATGATTGAAGAATCCGCACATCACAGATACAATCATTCCGTTTTGGTATATGACGATGATATATCAAAACGACAGAAGTACTCTATACTGAAAAATTCCAATAACGTGACGATCGGTCATTTGTAATGGGAGGGAGTTATGTTTGGATTCAAATTGATTCGAAGATCCAAGATCGATGAATCGGAAGTTGAAAGCTTTCGTAAGATATTACCAATGTTGACCGATTCCGTACAAACATTGGAAAATTTCGCAACGGATACATGCGATGTGGATTCTGGCGAAATCGATATGATAGAATATCGAAAAATTCTGGATAATCTAGAGAGTTTATTTCGCGTATACCGGGAAAACAAGTTTTCATACCCATCATGTGAGATAGATATTTCATTTGAGTTGCAATGCCTTGAAGAAGCAGGAAAGTTGTTGTGTGAGACTTTCAATATGCGCGAAGCAATCCGTGATAGCATGAAAATACCAAAGGATGTTTCGTTCACAGAAGCATGCGAGGCGATCATCTCAAACACGCAACCGGAAGATTCTGATAAGAATGAAAAGCTTGTGAATGATTTGTCACGCATGTTATTCCGTATGGAGCAGGCAAATTCACAAATAGCAACTTCCATATGCAGAACATGCGTTCGGATACGGCGAGTGATCGGATCAGATGAAGCCCGCATTCGGAGTTGTCGGGATATTATCCAAGATTTCTATGATAGGAAGCGTGCACGCAATCATCAAGGTCCGAATATGGTATCTTATACAATCCAAATCAAACAAGAACAATCCAAATCTAAACGAGGAAGGAGAAAGGATAACAATGTTTCCAAGTAACGAAGAGCTAGAGATGTATGAGAAAGTGTATGATTACACCCAGTACTCCCATGACAATCATGTGAACGTGATTCCAGAAGCTTCTTTCAAGAAACTTGTGCATGACACATTCCATACAATCACCGACACATTGAGAGGGACATATGGCCCATATGGTTCTACCATGATGATTTCAGATCAGTCTCAAACTACAACAACCAAGGATGGTTATAATGTCTTTGAAGCAATGGGGTTTTCTCATCATTATAAGAGAATGGTTTATCTCGCAATCAAGAAGATTTGTGAACGAGTAAATCGTAACGTTGGTGATGGTACAACTTCATGTATCCTTCTTGCTGAAAAGATTTTTAATAATCTGAATGAAATGGTGAAAACTCCTGATGAGAAACGTCATGTTCTGGATATTCTGGATAAGATAGAGACCGATCTTCAGAAGATGGAATTGATTAATCCGAAGGAAGTAAAACCGTTGAACATGGATGCTATGAAAGGTTTGATTAACCTGGCAAGTAACTATGATGAATCCTTGACTAAGACACTAATCAAGGCTTTCAACCCAGTTGTTGATAAAGAGACTCAGATCATTCAGAGTGTGAGAAATGTGATTCCTGAAGCGGATGTGGATTATTCCATTTCACCTGATTCTAATACGATGTATGCAATTGAATACATGCCAGGACAGTATCGTGTTCGTGTGAATATGGACGTTGAATTTGCATTGTCCATGGTGAACCCGACAAAGGTTCGTCTCATTCTGTATGATCATGCATTTAATGAAACAGACTGGTTGAACTTTATTGAGGGATATGATGATACAAAAACAATCATCCTTGCAAGAACATTCATGAAGAGTTTTATGGATTCTTCTTGGTTGCGATATTTGAAACAGAAGGCTCTTAGTAAGCAGCCTGTAAATATTATTCTGGCAGAACTTAAAGGTTCTGATATTCAGAATGAGTTTAAGGATCTTGCGGCGGTATTGAAAACCGATATTCATACGCTGGTAACAGCATCACCGATTGATCATGCAAATCTACCGGAGCATACGATTACGATTTATAAGAATAACTGTCTGTGCTTGATGGATCTGACGAAGAAGGATATTCCGACACAGTATATCGAAATGCTAGAACTTGAAATGAAGAAAGAGCTTTCTAAGTCTCTTGTGAAGCATCAAGCGTATACGGATCGTCTGACTGCGTTAAGAATGATTTCGAAAGATACACTCATCTCGGTTCGGGGATCTTCATCATTGGAAGTGAAGATGGTTATGGACAAGATTGATGATTGTACATCGATTGTTCGTTCTGCGTTGGAATACGGTATCGTTCCGAATCTTCTGGTGTATGGTTATAAACGGCTTGGTTGGAAACAAAAGGATGATAAACTGACACGAAAGATCAAGCAAGCAATTAAGGATTCGATTGTCGGTCTGTTCGAAGATATTATGAAATCCAAGTATGGAGAAACATATAAACCGGAGATGCTCGAAAAGTATACGAAGGGTGAGAACAGTATCTACAAGCGTTTTACATCATTCGATGTAATTAACGAAATGACATGTCCTGTTGAGAATCTTCCGACATCCACACAGTATGATTTGGAAGTAATTGCCGCATCTATTTCGATCGTGAAATATCTACTAACTTCACGGGCACTCATTTTTGATGCACATCTTATGACACCACAGGGTGACCAGGGACATTACAAGATCTAATTAAAATTGTAATAATATGGTGGGGGATATCCCCCACCATATTCATTCATGTTTATATGTTTGGGGTGCGCAACCTTAAATTACAATTTTAGAAGATTGGTGGTGTTTCATTCGTATGAGAACCTTGAAAAATGCGATCTACAAGAATATCGCTTCGATACTCGTATCGGATAAGGATGAATTCAAGAATTCACAAAATCTTGTATTGTTCTCACGGGTGATTACTGTGTACCCTTCAAAATCAATATTTTGTTTGGTTACACATCGGGTCATTCATTTCATGGAACGAAATGTGAAATCTATTCCATTGATGATTGAGATTATGCGAGACGAAGGCGAAGATGACGAAATTATTTCTAATATCGAAATGCTTCGGAAAAATCCAACGATCAAAACATCTACGGAAGTAATGGAACTATGTAGAATTCTTTCGGACTATATTAAGTACGAAAAGATTCTGAAGGTTAAGAATTCTTTTATACAATCTTTGGATATGATCGACGAAGACATGGAAGAATCGAACCTTCGACAAACTGTTGATACACTGTACAAGTTATCAACGGAAATCACACAGGCATATCATACCGCAAATGTTACACAGGTATCACATACATTCGATACAAAAGATCCGGAAGCGATGAAATATGTGGTTGCAGAAGCCCGGGATATGCGAAAACCAGATAAGGTTGTGATCACCGGAATCCGAGCATTGAATCAATTATTATCTCCAGGGTATCTGTCTGGATGTTTGTATGTTTACGCCGGATTACCTGGGAACTATAAGTCTGGTATTCTGTTGGAATCGCATGTCGATACTTGCAAATACAATTCTCATTTGAAGAAAGCTACGAATGGGAAAACCCCAATATCCATGTACATTTCAATGGAGAATACCATGGCACAAACAGTTTTACGTTTATGGAGCATCCTGTTCCCTGGGGCTGACATCTCAACTTATTCTGTGGAAGATTCTGCAAAGATGATTGATGATGCATTGACGAGCCAGGGTATTCGTTCTGTCATACTGTATTATGGCTATCGAGAAAAGTCCACATATGATATCGGCCAGATCATCCAATCGTATAATGACGACGAGAATGAGGTCGTCGCATTGTATCTGGACTATATCAAACGTGTACGACCTGGCAGAACGGATGCTGCTGCAACAGCGTCTGAAAAGACGGAATTGAATGCGATCATGAACGAATTGAAACTGATTTGTTCACAATATAACATTCCGATTGTAACAGGACATCAGTTGAATCGTATGGCAGCTACTGCGGTTGATAGCTTAGCCGCGAATGGCGGATATAATCGGTCTGACGAAGCAATTGGCCGGTCTCATGTGGGGAGCGCGTTAATAACTGGCGCCTCGGCAGCGTGAGTTGCTGAGCAAACCTTTTTAATTGCTGGGACTTCGTAAAGTAACGTCTGGATGACGTAGCAGAATATCAGCAGCTAAGACTCTGTACCATAAACGGAGTAAAGTTCAACGACTATCGAAACTAACTCAAACATCTAACCGGTTGGGAAACTGCTTGTTTGGAATAAGGTTGAATAAATTCAACCGAAAGGAGTAGAGTAGCACCTAAGTGATTGAGGTTCGGGTATGAAGTAATCATTCAGTAATTCCTGATTAAAGCGAAATGGAAGGGGTCTCAATGAGATCGTGATATAGTCTCGTCTTCTGCCGTAATGGTAGAGAAGTTCATAAGAGAACTGCGCGTGTGTAACGAACATGCGTGAAGATTCCGGGGAAATCATGGAAGTTGCGGATTTCTTAGCATTGATCAATATCGAGAATAATGGTGAAACAAAAGTCTTGATGATCAAAGCAGCAAAACAAAGAGACATCGATGCTAGTAGTACGGATACTTCAATATGTGGTGTAAGACATCCATTTTTGTCACCCCAATCTTTTGCGTTGAAGGTTGACATAACTGAGAATGTGTCTTTGTCAACACCCATCTACACTGGAAAAAGAACAACCCAGTTTATGGCATCGATTTAATATTCATAAAATCCTAATATTTTATTACAGCATATCTATATAATTTATTCGAGATGATAACACAGAGATGTATTGTCATCTTGAAGAATCGTAAATCAAAAGGAGGAAAAGAAGTATGAACATGAACGTTCAGCAGTACCAAAACCGTGTTCTGGGTCCGACCGAAGTTGTGACATATAACACAATCGTCGCTCAGAGCTATCCGCCACAGGCGATTCAGTCTGAACCCTTTATTGGGTTTAAGTTGTTATGCAGAGACAGAAACGCCGCAGTTACAAACCCGGCTGCAAGAATGCAGCAAATCGATCAGAATCTGGGATTTCTGAGAGGTACAGGGTGTCTCATTCGCGAAACATCTCTGTCCATGCAGGATGGGTTCTGGATCATAACACTGCCTGTACCCAGAAGTCAGGTTCGTCAGCAACTCGAAAAGTTGATGAATGTCCGTGACATCTTTATCCAGTATTTCGGTATTGTACCGGAAGGATTGGTTGAAATCAATGTATCCGGACGTTGCCCGATCCAGCAGACTGAACAAGCGCTTGCTTCGTTGTATATCCCGCCAAGATATGCATCGTGCCACGTTGCACCCGAACAGTCCGCATACAAGCTCGGACAAGTAATCCGTATCAACGATACGTTTATGCTGTTCCGTAGCAGGTGGTTCTTGCAGAAGAGCATGCCAGATGATGTAGTTGAGTTGTCTCAGCTGATCTCTGCAATGTTCCGATAAATAAAAATAATAGGAGGTACAAATTATGTTTAATCCCGATTATCCGACAACTGCAGGCGGTTTCCTGCAGCATACCTATCAGCCCGAGAATCAGAACCAGAGTATGTTCTACAATGGTTTTGCATCCAATCCGTTTGCACAGGTAAACGATCCGTTCAGAAGTTATACGAATCAGTGTACTCCTGATTCCCGGAGAAACTTCAGCATGCCTCAGCAACAGCCGCAGCAGTATAACGCTTATGGTTGTTATACCCAGCCGGTTATGTCACAGCCTCAGACGGAGCAGGTTGTTCCGTTCGGGACTTATCCGCCTACAACCCCGGCTGGTAATGCTGCTCCGGCCGGTTTGAATGCTGTAATTGAATCCCGGAGAAATGTTAACATGACGGTCACTCCCGGGAATGCAACAGCGGCAAATCCGTGGGCAAACACACAGACTACACAGATCCCTCAGCAGCAAATTACACCCGTTATGCAGAATCCAGTAACACAGAATCCGTTTGCAAATCCGTTTGCTTGTGGATATCAGGTTGAACCTTCAATGACAGCACTGTATGCCAATGAGGTTAAGTCTTTTGATAAGAAGACCGCAAATTGTTGGGATAACCAGTATACTATGAACAGACCACTGGATCAGCCGAATAACGTGAACTGGTATGGCACAACAAACCAGAATCCTTATGGTTGTTATGCTCAGCCTCCTGTACAGCAGAACCTGAATCCGCTTGGATCCACATTTAACGCGGCACCTGTAAGATTCAATCCACAGGCAGAATCCTATCTGGATATCGCAAAGAAGAACTGGAGTAATGTGAATCTCTAATATGAAAGGAGAAAGTCATGGATACGATTGTCCGTCCATTCAGATCTCGATTAAATCAATTACCGTTTGATCTGAAAATGGAACTCGGCGAGCTGTCATATCAGAAAGGTATGTTGGCAACATCAAGAAAGAATAAAGCGAAAGAGCTTTTGGACAAGTACAACATCGACTATCTCGAGGTCGGGACGGGAACGAACAGATTCATCATCAAGTATGATCAGTTCGCAGTCAAGATTGCACTCGATGCGGAAGGAATCGCAGATAATAAACAGGAGTGGGTTATGTCAGAAAAACTCGCTCCTGATGTTGCAAAAGCATATGAGATCAGTAATGGTGGCCACCTTTTGGTGGCCGCTTACTGTCCCGCTTTTACATCTTATCTGGAAATGTATTCTCATGCAGGTACAATCAGAAATATACTCGAGAAATGGTCGAATGGATATCTCCTCGGAGATGTTGGGCTGTCCAAAGTGAATTATGCAAATTGGGGATTGTCCGGTGGACGACCTGTTTGTATTGATTATGCATATATCTTTCCTGCAGAAATGAAATTGTTTCGTTGTGTATGCGGAAGTAAGAATCTGATCACTCGAGATAATTCATATACCGCGTATAAATGTCCGCAATGTGGGAAACAATATGAAGATCGCGATATTAGATCTCGCATTAGTTTGTCAACACGTCAGACGCTATTCAATAATACAGACGGTATTTTGATGAAAGATGCAGTCGAATATCATGAGATCGATCCAAAATATGTAAGACCCGAAACCAATCCAGACATGCCGGATCCGTATGAAACTGCGGTCGCAATCGCTTCCAGAAGATTTGCGGCAACAGGAAGCTATTACGGAGACTAATATATGAAAGGAGGAATTCGATCATGCATTATTCTAAATTGATCAAACCATTCCGCCAGTACGATGATAAAGCCGGTGCAGCATGCGCAACTGCACCGATCGTTGTACCAACAGCACAAGATACAACCGCAGAATTTGCTCGATTGTTCAAGGAATTCACAGAAAGGTTCAAACCGTGTGAAGCACCAAAAGATATCGAAGATACAAATCTGTCTTCGGACGAGATTAATGAAGTATTATCCAGACTCTTAGAGTTACAGGATAAGTATTTCAAAGATCTCCCGTTGTCGAAAGTACTTTGTAAGAAATTTATGTGGAATATTCCGCATTACATCTATGAGATATCAAGAGAGGTACAAGAACGTGAAGAACCTGATATGCTGGATCCAATCGCATGGTTCTATATGTTCTGCATTGGTCCGATGGATATTTGGACAATTGGGAAATTTCTGAATACATGCATACAGAACATCGATGAAGCTGGTCTAACTCGGTTAAAAGAATTATCCGATGAATATGACGAATACATGAATGAAGAGGAGAATGAAGAAAATGAAGATGACTGAATTTGTAGAAAACCTGCTCAACACACGCCAGGAAAATGTTGCAAAGTTGCATCAGATTCTGGACGCAACACTGGTAACAATTGTTACCAAGTACCCTGATGGTGAACTGCAGATGGCTGCAAATGGTCTCGAGTTTGAAACCAGGATGAATGATAATCATGAAATCCATGTTACAATGGATCTGCATGCACAGACCCTAACGGTTGTTGTCGTTGATTCTGAGACTAAGGCAATTCATGCAGTTCACACGACAGATCTTTCGAAAGAATCGTCCGAACAGTATAAGATCTCTGATCGTGCATTTAAGACCGAGGTCATGAATCTGTTCTCCGATATCGATCAGGCTGTTGAAAACATGGATGAACCAGATAGTGATATGGAACCTGCTGGTGAATCCACCACGGAAATGGCAGAATCTTCTGACTCTGAAGAAACAGAAACAATAGTAATTGAATAACTTGTAATGAATGCTGGGACCATCCCAGCATTCATTTCTTTATATTTTAGGAGGTTTAAAATGAAGGATTACAAAATTAAGGTAGATGGTGAAAAGCATCAGTTCGAAGGAGGGGCAATCCGGTATAATAAGAACAAAGGCCGTATGGATCTGATCCCGGCAGGGCCTCTCCGTGTTCTGTTAAATTACATACAGACTGATTATGACTGTAATGCATATCTTGTGGATAGTCGTGTTGATATGGAATCGTATCTCCGTGTTATGTGTTTACAGGCACTTGACAGTATTATGCTGAGTGAGAATACTGCAGAACAGAATAAGGCTCTTGCAGAGACAATTTGTAGTCTTATGATCTTGAATCGGGCAATCGTACAACATCGTGGGAGTTTCCCGGTATACGCACATACTCTGATTGAATTGGATGTGCCGGAACTTCTGCTTGAATTGAGTGTGCATTTCCAGAAGGGTGCCGAGAAGTACGGTGAGCACAATTGTGAGAAGGGAATTCCTCTATGGAGTTTCATCGATTCCGGAAAGAGACATGCTGTACAATTCATCAAACACACAGATGACGGCGAGAATCATTATATCGCAGCAGTTTGGAATTTCTGGATGGCTATCTGGACAAACCTGCAGATCGCCAGTGAACATGTGTTGGATGATGAAGCTGCCAAGATCGAAGTGAATCACAATACCGATCGTGGTAATAAACTTTCTGGAGATAATCATCTTCGGATTGCACATAGTGATTATGTCGGTGAAACGATCATCAGTAAGGCAGGACCGATACTGTTGCATTGGATCTACGAATACTTCGACATTGATACTAAAGAAATTGACAAACACCAATTCGGAATGCTTCAGTATATCCTCGGTAAGGTGTGGGAAAACTCAGGAATAGTTGATTTTGACAAGAATCTCTGTCCGAAAGATTACCTGATGATCATCGTTAATGATCCTGAGCATCAGGTAGAACGCGTTGTCCAGCAATACGGATTATCTAAGAAGAAAAAGCGTAAGTAATTTGAACATCCTATATGTATATCATTAGGATGTAACGGATGATATACTAGGAGGTTTAAGTTATGATTGTTACATCGAAGAAATGTTTTCTCAATGTTCTCACGCAGTTGATGGATAGAGAGTCATTGATCAGAGCGAATTACTTCATCGCCGATGTTCGCACGCCGAACGGTGTTGCGAACATCGGTGAGTCTATCACGTATGATGACGATGGTCATCTGGTAACAAACTCTGCTATGGTTGCGGCAGATTCTATGCGTGCACCCGCGGCGATCGGTAAGTACTTTATCAAGTATGGGACTGGTGAACTGGATCCGACACCGTTCATAACGGATCTTCTGATGGGTGTAAATAACAACTTCGGAGATTCGGTCGATGCGTTTATCAATCATTTGAAGAATACTGATACGTTATTGGCAACGTATCAGTTTCTGTTTCAACAGCCGTTACGTGGGAATGGATTACAGATACTAATATTCAATGATGATAGATTCATCAATGATTATGTGCATCTTGTATGTGAATTTCTGTGTGAGAACTTCGGTTGTGATATCACGTATATCGACCCAGCGTATCATAACGTAAAAGGAAAAACCGAGTACAAATGTAAAAATCCAGGATATGCACAGAAAACCATTCACGATCTCCGAGATATGAAACTCAAGATGGAGTATAATTCCGTTGTGAGTTTTTCTGGAGCAGATGAACACATGTCAAATCTGACAGCTTGGTTATCGGCTTTTGAGATTCCAGATTTGATTTACCTGTATAATCTTCTTTATCCGGGGGATCCGTTACCCCCAGATAATTATACAGCCGATCATTTAAAACAGATTCTCATACACCGAGCAATACAAACAACTCCAAGTAATCCTTTTCAGAACCTGCACATGTCGGATGATTATTTTGATATGTTACGACGTTATGATCAGGAACGTGAGGATTTTGCTATGGATGAATCTTATGATGATTAATCGTTGTATAATGGCGGGGTCTCCCCCCCCTTATTTTTTTTTTATGGATGTGATATAAATGAATAAAGCACAAAATCCAATGAGTGAGTATTTGTTGAAAATTCAACTCATAATCAGCAATACCGAATTCAAAAACAAATCCGAAGCAAGTAAGTATGAAACTGTTGAATCTTGGAGGCTTGGAGATGCTTATGTAAATGCATTTAATAAAACAGACATCTTTGAATCATACCAGTATTCATCTTCTTATGTTTATCAGGTTCTGGAATTATCGGGGTATGAACCGGATAAGATTATGTTATACCTGAAGAACCCTACAGCAATTCCTATTACAATTAAAGAACAACTGTTACAGGACGCAAGAGAAAGGTTCTTGGCAGAATACAAAGAACAAAACAAATATTATGTGATGCTGACAGGTAAACCATTCGAAGGGAATGATACTGTTGAAGCAGATGAAATTGTTACGATTCCCGATGCATTCTATGAACTGTATGCTTCTGATGGTGTTTTGGAGAGAAATCAACCGATTCATGAAATGCCTTCGAAATATCAAGAATTGTTCATGAATTCTGATTATTACCAGAGAGCTTTGCGAGAGCACCCGGATGCCCAGTATCTAAGATATATAGGATCTAATTCCATTCCGTTACACATCTCACGTCCAGCAAAAGACGGTAGCATTCTTAGAATTAACACATCAAAATTATCAACGTATGATACAACATTTGGAAATGTTACCGTATCTGCGGATATCATTCATTTGTATACGAAGATATATGACGAAACGCGGAAATATGTGTTCGAGACTTTACGTGGTAATTTTGCATCTATATATCCAAATTATGATTCATTTATTCGATTCCTAACGATTTATCTTTCCATTGGAGCAACATTGAATGAATTGGCTCGAAAGAGTTCATCCCTGATTTACATGAATAATGTAACAGCAAACAATTTCTTTATGCTATATGGGCTTCCGTCGGTTATTATGGAAGGAACATCTATGATTGAATTCCTTAAAAAGTTCCGAATGATTCTGTCAGATAAAGCAACAAACTGTGTATACCGAGTAAAGGATCTTGTTGGATACGAATACACAGATATCTATACACTGGTCATGGTAAAACAACAGGTATTTGAAAATGGAATTCCTGTGTATACATATGACAAAGAAACCGGGGAAAAGATACCGCAACAAGAGATAGTATTCAGACGTTTGGGAACAACCGACGACAATACATCATATTTTAAGTATCGAGATGATAACACGACATACACTCTGGATGAGATTACTTCCGGAGATCCCAGATGGTGGAATACTCCTGAAGTCAATCAGAAATTATCTGAGATGAATTACACACTTTCGAATTCGAAATACATCCAATTATCAACCCACCTGTCAATGACGGATATCTATTGGCAATGTGTAATACTGCTACGAGGTATTCTAGATCGTAGACAAGAAACGATGTTTACAAATCTAAATATCAATTTTAGTGTGGATGGATCAGAAAGTATATCATTGTTTGATGCTGTGTTGGCTTTGGTTGTAATGATGAATTTCCATATGAAGGATTATCGTGGTAATTCGTTAAAAGGTAATATGTATCTCCCGAATGGAAGGTACAACGGAACGGATGCGTGTCTAGATCTCATATTCAATGGATTGTATCTGTGTGAATATTTCCAATCAAATAAGCAGTACTTTAAGGATGATTTGGTTTGTGAGAAAGGCAACGAATCAAGAGTATATATCGTAAAAGCTGATTATGTTTCTGGGGATATGAATTCGGATATCCGATCCGGTAAGATTCAATTGACGCAGATTAATCCGGGAGCTCCGAAAGAGTTGATGCTAGGATTACCTTATAAGATCACATCGTTTGACTTTGACCTTCGAACAACAAAACCATCGTTCTATAATCGGTTATCCGAGTATGATTATATTGAACCTGATGTCTTCAAACCAATGCTTGATACCATATTGGATCGTGAGTACTCGAATATCGGCGAGGTTTTAATGTCCGATGTGAAAACGATTTACAGGTATCTAGAAACAAAGCTCCGTACATCTAGGACAATCCGGGAATTTCGTCAAACAACAGAAGTATTTGAAAATCTATTCCTGGTAGATCCAGTTCGAGACTGGTATGACAATAACAATTTTGATGTTGATGAAACATTGATGGAGGAATACAATATAACATCATCGGAGTTATCATCACTCAAGTCGTTCTTTAAGATTACCGAAGAACCAGATCTTATCGTTCGTTATCGGAATATTGATTTCCCAATTATGTTGTATACAGTCTTGAATGAAGATGTGAAAACAATTAAAATCAAAAATGTATATCCATTTATAGATGATGCATTTGTTACGGAATTCTCTAAGGAAATGATAGCATATAAGTCACAAGCTTTAGAAGCTTCCGCGTTAACGGATAATATCAAAAGTAATTATCAAAATATCATCATTGATAAGGTGATTTTAGATACCGGAAATTCAGATGACGGTCCGCGTACATTTGAGTCTTTATTATTCAGAACAAACCCTTCGTTATATCGATATCTCATGAATTTAAAGAGTGATGGTGATGCGGTGATATTCTTCATGAGATCTGTCGTGAAAGCTTTGGAAAGTTATACAAATACCAAATTGCAAGGACTGGAGTTCACAGCAGAAGGAGTGTCCGAATATATCAGGATATTGAAAGAAGTCATCTCGTATTTCAAATCTTATATGGTAGAATTCACAAAAGATGAATTTGTATATATTTTCGACGGTCTGTTTGATCAGGGTGGACATTCTAATATGCTACGGTTATATGACGAGATCGCACATACGGAGACGACTTCAACACCATCCGAATCTATGACATTATATGATGCATGCTTCCATAAGCATGAAATCAAAATGGAAGATGACAATACGACTCTCATTCATGATGAAGCAGTATTCAGACTTTTTTCAGCATACAAAAAATACAAGGATATGGGCCATGAGATTCTATATGATGATGGAAAAAGAATCACAAAAACACCTATCGATACTTTGACAGATGATACGGAGCTAATAGGGAATCGTATTGTAGATTCAGACGGTAAAGTTAAAATCATTCTGAATGTAAAGAACATAACAAAGTATCCACCAAACTATTATGGGAATACGATTTAAAAAAAAATAATTGTGAGTCCAGGTTTCACTTATTATTTAATATGAGAAGATCCTTGGAATTCCATAATATTAAGCAATTCATGAAACCTGGGTCGTGAAGATTCACAGTGCAATTATTTTTTGTCGTTTACCGACATTTCGTGTTTTCAGAATACTCACGCTGTTTTGCGAGCATCTTCTTCATGAAGGTGTCGATTTCCTTTGGGTCACGTGCCAAAGACCGCCATACGATCTTTGAACGATCACCATCCGGTGGGATTATCCCATACGCAGGTGTTAATCGATCCATGATATCACCTCCTGATTTATGTATTTGGAATTGCCATAGATCTTTCTCATATTGATAATATATATGTAGAATATTAAAATAATAGAAAAATAGATATATCCGGGGCTTTGTGCCCCGGATATATCTATTTCTTTTGTTTAATGTCTGCCTCCGAACCATACTGACTGGGGATCTTCACAAAGTTGGTGCATTCCAGCTTCATCAACCTCAACAACCTTCATCGCACCATCAGGATTTGTCATCTTGTAGATTAGCGTTGAAGCATTCAGTTGCATCAGGGAATAATCATAACCATCTTTACCACCGGCCATGTTCTCCGGAAGTACATCTGTGTTTGTATAGATCATATAACTTACCTCCTTTCTATATTATGTATTTTATTTAAGTTTCTCAATTTCATCAGATAAATGCAACACATGAACTGTTTGATCATATAATCCAGGTTGCATTTTGTGAGATATGATGAAAAGTTGATCCATCTTAACCGTGCTCATGATTTCTGTTAACATTAAAACGAAGGCGTCGGACATTGCAGCATCCATGTATGCGTCTTCTTCATCTAGTAACATTACTTGATAGGCGGATAATCCAGAAGCCAAAGCCAAAGATAACGCTAACGACAAGATTGTGACTTCTGATTGTGAACCATATCGAATGTCAGGAGATTGATTACATCCACATCGGAACGGTAATGAGAAAGTAGATTCATCAATTTTTGGTTTCATCAATCGAATATCACCGTGATACATAACATCCAATAGTCTATTTGCCAATACTAATGCTTCTTCCATCTTTTCACGAATTGCCAGAACAGGTTTTCCCTTTGTTGATGATGTTGCTTCCGCGATAACCTTATACCGTTTATCACTTTCAATTTGTTCCTTAATTTCTTGAATGGTATTTTGGTATTGCTTATTTGACGTTTCGAGAGACTCAAGATCACGTTGAATTACAGTCATCTCATTTGTCATTTGTGTATATAACATATTTAATGTATCACGTTCGGAGATTGATGTTGATAACTCTTGGATGATTGATTGTAATTTATCACGTCTCTTCTGAATTTGTGTGATATTGATATCCTTTATTTGCGACAGCATCATTCTGTAATGATCATTTGAAGATATTTGGTCATTCGCAATCTGTTCTTCAACACCAAGATTTGCAATACGTGTTTTGATGTCTGATATCTGTGACGTGATAGTTTGCAACACATCATCCGATTGTTCAGAGTAATTTAATACTGACTGTTTCATGGCTTCAAGTGTTTTCTCTGTGTTTTCTAGTTGGGTGATGTATCGAGCGCGTTGTTCCATCTTTGCAGCTTCTTCCATGAGATATTGTAATCTCTTAAGTGGAACGCCATATTCCCCACATGTTAGACTCATAATGATATTCTTGATGTCAAAATAATCTTTTACTTCATCCGAGAATTCCGTATGAATCAAACGTTTAATTGTTAATACATTCTTCCATGCATGATCAAACTGATCCATGTCATATTGTGTGAACTTGTGTTCCGAAGTACTTTGGTATGATTTAAAATAAGTCTCTAACATATCATGTGACTTTTTATACATGCATTCCGAATGTATACAATCATCAACATATTCGCCACCGACAGAATTTATCATATTTCGAATACGCGAGATTACATTCTTTTCTTTCTCGGAATCCATAAGGGTTGCGCCTTCACGAATCAGAAATGCAGAAACATCAACATCGTTCACAATCATTTCTGCAAACATCTTCAAGTGTTTCTCGTTCAAAGAAGATACGATCTCTTTGCATATTCCATTAATAGCTTGACCCAAAGAAATCATGCTGTTGAGATATTCTGATGATGAAGAAACATGTTCTGCGATTTTAATTTGATTAATCTTATCCTTTAATGAATTCTGAAAAGATATCATATCGTCATAATCATTTTTCGATTTCTTCATCATCATAATTGTGGATTGGATGTTCTCTTGTTTTTCGTACAACACATCCAGATCCTTATTCAATAAACTTTTTTGATTTCGTAAATCACTCAGTTTATTATTCAACGAAATTTGATTTTCTACGAGTTTGTCATATGTTGTGTTATCCACATCACCCAAGGTTTTTACGACATTTTCGTATGCTGAAATGGTGCGGTTAAGCTCTTCCAGCTCACCATAAACATTTTGATCTTGTAACGTTTGAATTTTACCGGATAACGAATCCAAACGAGACTTTGTATCTGATATTTTTATGGATAACTCATCTTTCTTTTCACGAGTTTGAGACAGCATACTCATTAATGATTCATACGATCCATACGCCGATAATAGATATTCCTTAGTATTACTCAATGACGTAATTAGCTTACTGGTATATCGGTAATCGTCAGTCGCAAGTTTATGAATCTTATCGTAGATATCGATACCCATAGCTTTGTTCATGAGTGTTTTTCGTTGTGTAAAGGTCATCCCTGCAAAGGAAGTGATCTGTGTGCCGTTATATATGAACTGGTAGACATACTTATTTATACCGAGAATATTTTCGATTAACGCATTAAATAAATTTACACCGCCTGAAGGATTCAATTCTTCTCCGTCATGCATGATTGAACTGGACACAGTGTGGTTTCCGGATGATGTTGGTTTGTATGTGTGTGTTATGTTATATACTTCACCATTCATTTCATACACAATATTCTTGATGCCGGTTTCATTTGGCAATATCAAGGATAAGTCAGAACGTTCATCACCGTTCAGATTTATACTGGAGAATGGGTGTAACTGCTGCAACAACACTGTCTTTCCACAACGGTTGGGTCCGTATACTTGAATGATGCGTTTCTGAATATCTGCAAATGAAAATTCAAATGCGCGTAACCCCATGGCGCGTTCAACACCTATAAAATTTACAAGTTTAATATAAATAATTCTCATTATTTAACCTCCTTAATTTGAATACTCTTTTGTCTCGGTTCAATAAAATTATATACATATAGAAACCTGAATATTTTTATTTTGTATATCTATATAATTACAATGTACAATAGACCTAGAAGTCTTTTGTATAATAATCAAACATAAGGAAAGGAAAGTGTTAAACATGGCAGATGTGAATGCAAACTACAAACAGCGGAGGGATATCTTCATGCAGACGTTCGGGGACGACATTAACATGCAGAGAAGAATTCCCGAGATCGCAGCTGGAATCTTCAACGAAGAATTCGGTATCAACATCTATGATCTGTCTCACATCCCGATTGTATTTGTTGAGGGATGGACACAGATTCTCAAGTATGTTGGAGAACAGAAAACGGATGAATTCGCAATCGATGTATGTGGAATTTCTCTGGAATATGTGACGGAGTATTCTGAGAGTGATAAATGTACAAACATCGTACCACAGATGGTATTCCGCAAGGCCCCGATCTTCTCAAAGCAGAATCATCAGGCTACGACTGGCTCTTCCTTTACAAATGATCTTCTGGCACGATATAATTCCTGGAGATCCGTAAATTTGGAAGAGACCATGGATAAGATTGAGCGAGACATCTATGCAACCGTGCTGAATGAGTGCGGCATCAATCTGATGGTATCCGCAACAATTTTCCCGTTGATGGCGGCAGCATTTGTTGCCGGATTGCAGTTAGCTCGAGAGTCAAAGGAGACAATCAATATGTACAACATCTTCTACATCGACGTATTGGAAGATGACCAGGTCATTCTGACTCCGCAGAGTACAGTCAAGCAGTATCTGAAGAATGATTCTAAACAGAATTAAACGAATAATGTGTGCGGTTGAAAGATCACGGGATAATTCCCGTGATCTTTCGACACAGGAGTCTATAAACTTAGGAGGGTTTATGGAAAAATATATAACATACAGATATTGTCCGCCGGATGTTTTATCATGCGATCACGTAACACTCGTAATGTTGCGTAGCTCTTACGAGGCAATATCCGACGAAGCATGTATCAAACATCAACTGGACCTTATACCCGGGCGCCCGGAAGGCCTCAGAGTTAACGTCGACTTGGATTATACACATAACGAACATACTGTGACAGTTAAACTCTATTTCGATTCGGAAAAATGTAAACCGTCTTCTGCAAATCTTTCGAATGATATCTTAGAATTCGCACATAACATTATGCGAAGCATCAAAGATGTATACGAATTCGTGGATCAGATCGAGATCGATTTAGACGAAGTTATGGACAGAGTAGACAAACTCTTTGCAATCAAAGAACAGAATCCCGAGCTACTTACTAAAGCTATGCCGATTCTTGATGAAGCAGTTGACATTCTGAATAAACTATTTACAAACAAAAGGAGATTTCCAGTTTTGTTTGAGATGGTGGATGATGAATTAAATATTCTCAAATCAGAAACGGAGGAACTAAAACATGGGTAATATTATTATCACAGCAGGAAACGCAGGTTTCCAAGTAGCAAAAGCTATTACAGCATCCACATTGTTGAATGATGTAACAATTTATTCTATCGATTCTGTAATTGCGAATGTATCTTTGGATACAATCAACAGAATCCATTATAAATCCATACTTTCAGATGACAAGCAGGGTTCCGGTCGCAGCAGAACACGTGGTTACGAAATGTACAAGTTCCATGAAGAACTTGGGGAATTCGATGACATGTATGAAGCCGCAGCAAACGCAAAGTCTCCTGTGCTTGTTATCACATCTGCAGCCGGTGGTACTGGTTCCGGATCATCTGTCCCGATTTGTAAAGCACTGATTGATCGAGGTATTCAGGTCATTCCGATCATTATCTGTCCGAACATGGCAGATCCGGATGCTTATCACTTGAATACGAATGATCTGATGCTAGAGCTCGATGAAATCGGTGTTCAAACATATTGTATCTTCCGGAATTCCCGTGGAGACGCAGACTATACTCCAGTAAATAATGAGGTTGTTCAGTTGATCGAGATCATATTTGGCAAGAGATATGATGCTACCGATCTCGATTCGATTGATGATTCTGATCTGGATGTAGTATTGAATACTCCGGGGAGATTCATTGCAGTATCAGCAACCGCACAAGATGTTCCTACACTGAAGAAGGAATTGACACGAAAGGTTTTGTCGGGGTATCAGCCCAGCTGGACTCCGGAAGAGTCTAATAACAGCACATTCATGACCGCATACTCTCTCACTGCCATGTTCGCAAAACAGGATTTCAAGACAGTCTTTGAAGATGTCAACAATCGTATCGTGAATGTGTATGATGAATATCGAAATATCTGTGAAAAGGATAACAGCGGTAAGATGACGGCAACATTGATTGTTGCTGGTCTCCCGAGAGCAGAAATTAAGGATATCCATTCTGAATACAAAGAGTCAAACACAATCGGTCATGGGATGAACAAATCCAAGAGACCAGCATTTCTAAATCGTAAGAAAGCTTCGGTAACAAAACCTGAAGCAGGTGACAAGAATGCAACCGCAAAGTTTAATTGGACCTAACAAAATTGGAAATATTTCCAAAACGTATATCTATATAATTCCTTTGATATACCACAACCGTGGAATATTAAATCAAAATAACAGGAGGTACAAATTATGGTTACAAATCAGATCACAGATTCCGATATGATCGTTCTTCAGAGTACAGAGTCATATCTTAAGAGTCTGGGAACACCAGCATCACCGAACCCGCAGGAGCAGCTGTTTATCACACAGCAGGCGAGAGATTTCCTGTACTCCGACATTGCACAGAGGGTACCGCGAATTGCATCCTACATCATGTCTGCTGATATGGAGCATGATACAGTTGCGCAGGGATTCTTCTATGCGTTGACAAAACATAGCATGGATCCTGTATTCATCAATATTCTCATGCAGTATCTACAGAGAATGCCTGATAAGGATGAAATGGCAATTACCGGAGCACTTCTGGTAAAGATCCTGAACAAGCATTATGAAACTGCAGAAAAGGCACCTAAGACCCAGAAGGTTAAGAAGGGTGACAAGGAGATCGAAGCCCAGATTGATCCTGCGAAGGAACTTGAGAAGTATGATCACATTAGACAGGCTGTAAATTATCTGCTTGGTGATCTAGCAAGACTTATCGCAACAAAGTGCGGTAATCTGAATCAGAACCAGGCTCTGGCAATCGCAGCTTGTTTGGCTATGAACAACCAGGATACCATTAAGGAAATCATCGCTTCTGATATGCCGGTATCTGCACAGATCTTTGATCTGGTTGAGAATCCGACGAATCTTGTCCGTGGAGCTCTGCTACTGGACAAGAACGAGTATGCTAAGCCCACAGCAACCCAGAAGGAGTTTATCGAATCCTTGAAATATTGGGTATATGATAAGCTCAACATTATTCCGACACAAACCGCATATCAGGTTCTCGTGTCCGTATACGGTTCCGTGAAGCCGGATGTATCAAAGTATCTCATCAATCCGCGTGATTGTGGGAATAAATATCCAAACCTGAAGCTGGTAGCTAACCAGTTGATCAACCAGTAAAATATAAGGAGGAACATACTATGATTAAAATTCACCCTTCTGTAGAGGCCGCAATTAAGCCCATCGTCTACGATATGACGAGAATCGATATCGCACAGATGACAAATCCTGTTATCGGTGCACACAATGAATCTGAGATGGTAAAGGAACTGAAAAAGTCCTGTGTGCACATCACATATGACGGTTCTGAGTATCGTCTGAGAGTTGAGAAGACCCCGGAAGGAAAGCTGGTATGCCGGGCTTGTGGTCGTGAGATCAATATCAAGTTTGACGATTCCGCAGTTAAGACCCTGATGGATGCAATCGCGGTTGTAAACCAGATTCTGCTGTTCGGTATGCTGAATGGTCTGAAGGCAGAGCCTGTTCTGAGTTTGATCTCTCTGAAGAAGACTCTGCCCGCGGCAGCACAGCTCATGCGGGATATGAATGAGTATGTGAAGAGAGACGATCAGAACCGTGAAGCTGAACTGAATATCGGTTCCGAGTATTTCAACGGATCATTCAAGTCTATCACAGGCATGTGAGATTAATAAAAGAGAAGAGCGGGGCTTTGCGCCCCGCATATCTTCTTTTTTATTTGTAATTAGAACATAAATTCATTGTTGTATTTGCGATGAAATAACCATCCTTTGAATTGGTCAATACATGACATGCGTATGTTGCACGATATAACGTTCTCATATTCGCACCTCGTAATGGTGATTGCCAAATGAAAGAATATCGTGATGTTATATTCATTTTTGCGATATCAAATCCAATACCGGACAGATCAATACGTGTTACACCCTCCTCAATCCTTGCCGCAATCATACTAGAGACATATTCGTTAGCATATTTGTGCAAAGTATCCGGAGTTTCGATGACACGTGCTTCCTTATCTGGGAATAGTATTTCCATATCTGTCACATGAATATTCAAGCTATTCAGATTTACGTCTGTAACATGCTTTGTATTGAACACCCGTTCAATATCGGATTCTGTTATGACAGACACACAAGTTGCGTCTGTAGAGCAAACATATTGGTTTGTTCCTATTTTTTTCATACCCGATGTATCATCATTTATTTTTTGATCTTGCACATAAATTGGTATTGTATTGGTCTGTGTTATACTTTCAACTGCAGAATTACAAATACGAAGTAGGTCATATTCGCCAAACAACTGAGCCCCTTTCGTATATAACCCGTATGTTCGATCCAGGAAAACCATAGCGTCGGACAACGACAGATTCGGTATCAAAACCTGATCGTATCTTTTTTGATTATTCGGGATTTCAATTGAATAATTGTAAATCCAACATTGCTCCATCATTGAATTTATAATGGATAACATGGACATGTCCTTGTATACAGAACGAACCTTTTGCTGCATGGAATGAATCAATGTTTCATCATAACAATATAATTCTATCGGGACTTTCACGTTATGATTCAGATCGGAAGATACCGGAATCCCATCTTCATAATTATCCATTTTATCAGTCGGAATGTTCTTATTTTCGATATAACATTTCAAAGAAAAACTGATGGGATCTACAGGTTTCACAATGTTCTTTTCTAAATCATCATCTTCCTGTGTGATCCGGTATAGATTACCCGACATGTTACACAGAATCCTTATGTTATCCGGATCCGATGTTAGTGAACGCATCAATGAGATGTCGGTATATAACCGAACACGAATCATTGAATGTGTCATGGTATCATATTGATTCATAAAAGATATGGAAACGATGTCAGCTGTTGGTATATTATGTAACGTTTTATCAACGACCAATGACATGTTCACAGCATACAAAACATGGTATTTATCAGCCATACTTTAAGACCAGCCTTTCAACGTTTTGGTAATTGTACGTGTTTAGAGTTATTTCAAACACGTCAAAATATAACAAGGAGATGGAACACATGTTTGAAATTATACAAGAATCCGTACAACCGAAACTGACACAAACATCAATTTATTCGAAGTTTGATAAACAGAATAACCTGTCCAGTAAGGTTGTAGCAGCCATTAAAAACGGTGGGAAATATGCAGTAACTTCGGATGATATCCCCGAGATTATATCTCTGATGAAACTAAACGGAGATGCAATCGTAAAGAAAGCTATTGGGGCGTTTGAAAAGAAACGGATCATTATTCTATATAACAAAGAGACGTCCGATATACCGATGGCTTTGCCGTATATCATAATCAACCGAAGCGGAGTACAAACTGCTTATATATTTGCGGATAAGGTTGTAACGAATTTAAAGAGTTCTCAGGAATATACAAATTTGATGGCGGTGTTGGAAGCCGCCTATTTGGCATTGATTCTTGCAGAGAAACCGAATAAGATCGTTATGAATGGGTCTTTGATGTTGATGCTAGCAAATCTATATCAGTGCATGGTTACAACACCTTTCGAACAAAAGCTGTATATGAAGGGTGATAATCTATCAAAGGCAATCGTATACTGTGTTGCTTATTTCTACAAAACGTTCAGAGATCCTAATATATCTGAGAAGGATGTACCATATAATCGTTTTCTTCGTGATAAGATGGATCCGAAAGTTGCACAACAAATCATTGGTGAAGTACGTGAAATGCAGACTTCATCATTCTTAGACCTTGTAAAACTGATTATGAATATTAATCCAGTGCGGTATAAGAATCTGGATCAAATGTACGTAACATATTTCGTTCAAAGCTGCGGTGCTCCTATCTTGTTTGGTATCGAGAACCTGCAATATCTATTTCTGTTAATCACGTCTTCCGCATACAAAACGCAATTGACACAGTATAGTTTGAACAAGTTTGTTGGACTTGCTTCACGTAAATTGATTACAAATCTAACTTCGATTGGTGGGTGATTCTAATGACCGATAAGGATAGAAAAGGTCAAGAATTTGAAATTGATCAATCCGGTAGAAGTTTGGAATCTACGCACGGTAATGCGGCTGTCGGTGGTTATCCTGTCGGTCCGTCGCCATATAGGCAAACGCCACCGAGAACATTAACGCCGGGGGATCATTTTCATTATAAAGAGAATTTTAAATCACAACCAACCGTGTGGTATCATGGTGATGTTCCATATGATAAACGGTTCTTCATAGATGATCATAATCGACATTTGACACGAGATGTGAATGACCCTGCACTGAAAGATGTGCCAGTTGTACAAGAAGAGCGTTGGGGCGATCAAACATATCAAGTCCCAGTGTTCTCCGGATCGACAACAAACGTAAATCCGTTTAATAATGAACGGATGAATCAAATACTAACCGAGGGTTATGGCGCTTGGGAAGAACATGAAGTGACGAAGGATGCCGCAGACTCTGATGTTCGTCCACCGGTATCTCCGTATCATCCATTTACTAGGACAGAACCTGATATCGTAAGATTTGCAAACATTGCAACTTATAATCGTACAAAACTACCGATTGCGGATCTGGAACATCGCAAAGGATTTCGGCACCTATTCTTCACCCGACCGGAATGTTACGTTATGTCGCATAATCCAGATGGTGCTGGTGCAATATTATCAGAGCAAGCCGTAAATGATGAGGACTTTTCTTCTTCATACACCAGATTCCCATATATTTCGTCATTGCTTTCGCCGGTATATATCACAGGATCCTATTCTGATAATGATTTAAATTCCAATTGGAATTTCCTGTTGTCTAATAGAGTCACAGGTTTGAACACCTCAGGAAGTTATAAGCTTTCTGTGGATGACGGAATGCAGAAAAGTGTGGAAGGATACACCGTGACGATCGGTAAAAACTTAGATTCCAGAGTGGGTTCGGATTTATCAGTTTCATTTCGAGATACCAAGAACTTAGAAGTTTATGAATTTCTGCGGATGTGGATTCTATATATTTATAAGATTCACAAAGGAATATTTGCTCCTTCATATAATGGATATCAGTATCGAAACACATTTCTTCCTATAACAGGAGAATCATTACCAATTCAGAATAAGCTTGGTGGTACCAATATTTCTCCTATTATGTTGCATCCTTATGATCGGGCGTTGGATTATCCGTGTTCATTATTTGATATCGTAACAAATGAAGCTGGTACGAAGATTCTGTATTGGTGCAAATACTACGGTATGTTTCCTACAGAAGTTAGTGTTTCTGGTTTGGGTAATGAAAATGATCAACCTTTAACAAATAATATGACAGTAAACGCCACGTTCAAGTACCAATATAAACTGGAATGTGTAAACAAAACACTGATAGAGTTCAACTATAATGCCGGTATTACCGATAATATCGGTCGAGTAACAAAGGAAGTAGAGCAGTCCCTACCGTTCTTGTTACGTGACGATCCAAATCATCTTGTCATGAAACAATACATTGGTGCAGCAGGTATGTTTACGGGTTCGCCATATATCGTGATGCGTGATGGGATTGATCCTGTTACGAAAAAGGAGATTGCAATACCATATCTGAGATTCATGCCGTTGAAACATGAAGTGAACAAAAAGCTGAATCTAAATATCACAAATGATCAACCAGAAACCGATGGATTGGTTGGTGTTGCATCATTATCAGAAGATTCTTTGAATTATTCCGATCCATCCGTTGTAAAAGATAAGATTCTATCGCATGTTTCCGGAACAGTATCTGACACATCAGCAACTTCCGGAAGTGATGGTAATTCAACCGAGAATGATACAACAACGATTGGTAATATTTCTGGTGGCGGAAAGCATCGGAATGTTGCAGAAACCCCGTTAACGTCGAATATTGAAAAAGCCAAAGCAGAATCCCTTGGTGATATTATAAATAAATTACCAACAACGGATGGTACATTAACTTTACAAAACCTCACAGACCGAGCAAATTCTTTGCTAAAGTGAGTTATTATATAAGATAGGAGGAAATAAGATCATGGCGAACCAGAATGAAATGTCTGGTAGAAATGCAATCATCGATGGTTTGATGAATGATATTGTTGGAGATGATCCCGCCAAGAAAAAACAGGATCATATTCAAGATACGATTTCATCAATACTGACGGATTATCATTTAAGAACGGACTTAAGTTTTACAGAAAAGATCGCAGCAATGAAGTTCGGTAAACTTGGAGAAGATACAACTTTGAATGATATGCCGGGAGAACTTCAGGATGCCGCATTTCTGCCAGTAAATACAATTGCAGATATTGCATTAAAACAAGATATCGATCTGCTGATATCTCAAATTCCGGAGTGGTATCGGGCAATTCAAATCGCCAGAGATTCGATTTGCGAAGCTGATGTTGTAGATGGTAAGCTTTCACGAACAATCAAGTTTGACAAAACAACATTAAATGAAGACGAGACTTCCAATATTATGGCAAAAATTGAAGCTTGTGAAGATAAACTCGGATTGCATAATATTATCAAGAATCATATTGTGACGAACACGCTCGAATATGGCGAAGGTTCCGTATATGCCGTTCCATATGCGAAGGTATTTGAAGATCTTCACAAGTACCGACAAGCACAAGATTCACGTAATAGCAAAAACTCTGTCATGAGTATGTTCGATACAAGTTCTTCATTGTACGGATATGGTTACGGTGAATCTGCTGTAGAAGTATCGTTACTTGATACAATGAAAGATGAAAACGGTAAACAGCAAAGTGTATTTACTGAAGCGGAGATTATGGAAATCCATCCGGGGTATCACGATACGCATACAAATATCAAAGACAGAAAATCTGAGGATGAAGCAATCGACGAAGAACTAAACATGATTGCGAAGAACATTCGTTTCGTACGTGGAGACATCGCATTACCAGTAATTGAAGAATCTGCACATGATTTGAAATGTGTGTACGAAGAAAAATACCGTGATAATCAAGTCTACATCCAAGAATTTGAGAATGCCTTTACAGCGGTCATGGAAGCATCTGATTCTGGAATCGGACATCAGTTTGAACGGATTCCTGGAATATATCTTCGTGTACTTCCTGAGACGAAACTAATACCGTTGATGATTGATCGAAATGTCGTTGGGTATTACTACATTTCAGACATGACAAATCCTGAAGCAGCAGGTGAAAGAAAGAATTCCGGATTATCCGGGTACACTCTCAGATCACCATCTGTTGGTTATGATTCTATGTCACCTGATAAGATGCTATGCGAAAAATTAGCATCTAAAATCATAAACAATTTCAATTTGAAATTCATGCGTGATAACACATCGTTACATCAACAAATCGTAGCTGTTCTTCAAGCACACAAGTTCAATGATTCATTGCTACGATTTGTATTCATTCCTGCAGAATATGTTGTACGGACAACAATCAATACTGATGGTGCCGGAAAAGGACATTCTATGCTTGAACCCGGATTGGTTACTGCAAGAATGTATATGTTCTTGAAACTGTACTCTGTACTGTTCCAGATTAACAATTCTGCCGTTAGAGTTTATAATCTAAGAATGTCAGGTATCGATAAAAACTACCGCGGATTGGTTCAGGAAACCATGCGGAAATTTTCTGCACGAAGAATCACAGCAAATGACATATTTAATTATCGATCTTCGATGACAAAGGTCAGCGGTGGGTCAGAAATGATCATGCCAATTGGTTCAAACGATCAACCACCGATATCAATCGATAAGATTGATGCCGCAGAATCACCACTGAGCCAAGAATTCTTGGATGCATTGAAACATGAGGCGATCGATGCACAGCCTGTTCCGTCCGCAATGATTAAAGGCGGCATGTCCGAAATGGAGTTTGCAAAAGAAGTCGAACTTTCAAATACAATGCTGAATACTTTTGTTGCTTCATGCAAGATTGATCTGAATTATGGTATAACAAAGCTGTATCGAAAGATTCTCAGATGGGAAACCGATATAGATCCTACGATTCTGGAAGATCTAAAATTTGCATTCAGAATGCCTGCAGCAAAGCATCTGAACATCACATCAGAAATGATTCAGAATTTTAATTCTATCATGGAAATTGTGACACCAACATTCTTAACACCGGAAGAGATTAAAAGTTCTGATGATACACAGAATACAGATGTTGCACGTGAATTTCGGAAACTTGCAATTTCGGAATTCATCCCGCAGCTGGATGTTGAACGGTTTGAAGAATTGGCAAATCAAGCACGCAATAACGCAAACAAACATATCCTGAGCAAAGCGGATGATAACAAGAATATCTTGGATGAATCGGCCGAGAGTGAGGAGATCTAAGTATGAAAGTCGAACGTACGACAACAGGTGTGATCATTAGAGAAGCAACAGATGAAGTGAAACGCACATGCTTACAATATTTCTCCCTACCAAACCCGATACGTGAATTTTTTATTTACGCCGGAGATGATCCTGATTCAAAGAAATGGTTTGGTGGTGAGAAGGATGTGATTTATATCACATCAGGATTGTTATCAATACCAAATAATCCAGTCATTGAGAATCTGAAAAAAGAAGCAAAGATGATAGAACCCCCGAAGAGTAAAATGGTTACTGTTACGAGTAATCGTGAACCTAGATCTGATTTACAACGGGATTGTATCGCAAAATTAACGGATCCAACATGTGCTCCGAAAGTAACTGTTGAAGCAAAACCTGGTACTGGAAAAGAAGAACCGTATTCCAGAAAAATACCCACACCAACAAAACAAGGATACACATTAATGGGTGATTTACAAATTGGGGATTTTGTATTCGACCGTAAAGGTAGAGTAACAAAGATTCTTGAAATCTTTGAACAAGGAATCAAGGATGTATATAAAATCACATTTGAAGATGGACGAACGGCATATTGTGGCGCTTTTCATTTGTGGACTGTACAAAAAGATGGATGCAAAGTATGGGAAACCAAAAGTCTAAAAGAATTAATGGATTCGGATTATTGGGCTTATTCCATTCCGACATGTTTATCGGTTGATTATCCTATGCAGCAATTACCGATTCAACCATGGGTGATGGGATGTTATATAGGTTGCGGAATGTACGATGAAGAAAATCTCACCGTAAAATCAACTGAAAGAGAATTGATTGAACGGTTTGCGTTCATGTGTAAATATGACTATATCTTGGGAAATGATCGTTGTGTATTCTATCAAGATGGGGATCCTGTGAAAACGAAGGATTTTTTAAGACCAATCCATGAGAATATTAAAAATCATATTCCGGAAGATTTTCGTATTAACATGCCAATTTATCGGTTAAACCTTTTACAGGGGTTAATTGATTCCCGGGGTGTGTTTACTGATACCGAAGTTCAATTCCCAGCAGAATCATATTCGTTGAAATCGGAAATTCTATGGATCTTACAATCTTTGGGGTATTCTGGTATTATACATGATACACATATATCATTCATATCACCAAAACATTCGATGTATCAATTCTTTACGCTACATTCTAAATGTTCTGAATTTGTTCATTTATCTTCAGATGATTCACGATTTAACCATACTTTGAAAATCACAAAGATTGAGTATTCACATAAAGAACAATGTAGATGTATCATGGTTGATAATCCTGAACATTTGTATCTCACAGAGAATTTTGTTGTAACACACAATACGTTCATGGCATTATATTCGATTGGGAAACTTGGTGTCAAACCATTGATTGTTGCACCAACAAAATTGTTGAAGAATCAATGGATCGATAATCTAGTTGAATTGGGTATTGATAAACATGATATCGCAACGAACATTTATGATGGACCGGAGAAAACATTTTGTGTCGTAACAATTTCTTCATTGGAGAACTGCATGCGTGAGGATTGGCATGGTCTCATGAAAGCATTGGATAAATCCAGATTCGGTATTAAAATCATCGATGAAGCACATCTACATTTGAAAGGTGTATTAAAGTTTGATGCGATTTGTAATATAGAGCACAATTGGTACATGTCTGCAACATTGGGTAGATCAGATGCTTCTGAGGATAGAATTTTGAATCGAGCATTGAAAGATGCGGACCGATTTGTTGGTAATGGAACATATGATGAATATAAAAAACAATACGTGAATGTATTCTTTCAGGATATCTGGTACTATCCTTCAGCTGCACTTTGTCAGAAATATTTTAGATATGGATCAAAAGGACTCGTTCGTGCAACATATTACAACATGTTGCTCGCATATAACGGTGGGAAATCATTCATTAAGAATGTATTGACAGTTATGAAACGAGCGAAGGAACTCGCGAAGTCTGATAAACGGATTCTTGTATTAGTACCTTTGCGTGAAGCCATAATGCTTGTGCGAGATGCTGTAAAGAAAGATCCGTACTTTCATAATCTGAAAGTTGGTACTGTGGATGGAACGATGTCATTATCTGATAGAAAAGTTGCGATGGAAAGTGATATCATTATTTCAACATCCATGTCAATGGGTACTGGTATTGACTTGCAAGATCTGATTGCTGTTATAAACTTCGATCAATATGCTTCCCCAATTATTACAGAACAGATCTGTGGTAGATTGCGCGATAGAGGTTATGAATGCTATTACATCGATATTTGTGATCATGTAAGATATGCAAAAGTTATTGAATCATGGGGAAGAAAACGCAGAATTGTAATGCCGTATTTCCCGGGTGTCAAGCAAGACATCAAACGATTACCAAACATAAGATTTTGATTACATCGGGGCAAAAGCCCCGATGTTATTTCTTTAATATATATGCCGATTCAATTCTCTAAAGAATTGGATATCCGAATACGTTACATCAGAATCATCTGGTTGCTTCATACTGTTTGATCCTTGGTTATATTGACTCTTCTTATATCCGTATATATCAACACCTGTATCATGTGATGCAGCGACTTTATCACGCAGGCATTGCTCTTCGTACATCGTTTGAAACCCGTATGGTTTCATATTGTCAATCATGTTGTCTGCAACTGTTTGCTCATAATCTTCAATGATTTCATTCACTTTTTCAAATGTACAAAGACGCTTATCTATTCCGAATCGATTTAGATTATATCCGTAATAATGTACATATATGGCATGTAGATATGCCATAACCATATCGTCGTGTTCACCGTCATCCGCTTGAATTTTACCGGATTTAGAACGTACCAGATTCTGTATATCACGAACCAAATATTTTGCCAATAATAGATGCCGATAATCTTTGATATGGCGCATTAACAATTCAAACATACTATCACGAATCTTTGATGTTGTATAGGTTCCAATATAACCACGCATCTGTGCTTTTGTTTGAATAGACGGCACATTATGTTCCAAGGTAAGTGCATTCTTCGTAATATCCAATTTGGGATCATGATAGAACCGATGTTCCAAATGGGATTCCTGCACGAATTCGGGCAGAATTTTGCCTATGTTATTTGTCTCAACACAGAACACACATTTTGGAATCATGATTGCGATTTGTGTTATTACTCGCATCAGTTCCATGGGTCCTAGATACGGGGATAACAGTTCTCCACAAACTTCCAGCGTGTAAGGATGAACAATAGAGATCGCCGTGTTATCATTACCAGTACCACCAGAAGGGTCAACACCAACAAGATACGGGATGGAAATATCGAAATACGGAGTATCGGAAGTTAAATCAATATGTGTGACTTTGTGTTTATAAACAAACAAATGATATTTTTTCAGAATAAAAATATCATAATCTGGCTCTCTGCAATTCTGAACCAGATAATCGATATCTTCTTGACGGAACAATGCCGAATCCGCACCACGGAATCTTTGTAATAGAACACCTCTACGATACTCTGCGAGCTTATCCAAACGAAGTGCTTCTTGATATTGTTCTCTCAGCCAAGCCTCGGATTTACGAAGTTGCTTATAGTTAAACTCAATATACAGCATTGTTATCTGTACAGGGTTACCATGTTCATCCGGTTGTGTAACACCATCAAAATAGTTTTTCAATTCGGCGTCTGTAAAATCATACAACTGTTCAGAAAACAGAGGTGTGCGATCTATCATTCGTTGTGCCGCTTTACCTGTTGCTGTTTCCAAGTCACCGGGAGTGGAGGCTAACATCATACAAGACCTACCACCAGTCTTTCGCGTGATTTCGCGACCTGAAATAATTGCAGGCGTTGCGCCTTCCATAACTGATGCTATGTATGGTATATATTCCCACTCGTCGATGAAGCATGCGAATAGTGTCATACCACGCATCTTGTCTTTTGCTTTCACCTCAGAATCCGCAGATGATAGAATTGTGATAGATGTGTTATGCTCATCATACTTTAATGATTTCAATCCAGGAAGTTTATTTTTACCTTTCCAGGGATTCATGTATGGTGGTAATGCACAGATGTAATCCCGAAGCATTTCTGCATTCTCAAGGCATCTGTCCTGACGAATATGCATATATGGTATTTCTACATTCTGGAATTGGAATATGAAATTGTAAGTTGTGATAACTGTCATAGCTGTAGATTTCCAAGTCTGACGTGGTTGATTTAACAGGAAATCTATACTATGCATATAGCACCAGATTGCTGCGGCAGATGCACGGGTTAATGCAAATGGAAAAGAACCAGCACCACGAACAGGTACGTGTGATATTTCACGAAAAAAGAACCATGGATTTGCTTTACATTCAACTACAAGTTTGCCAACATCTTCTGCAGATATGTTCTTGTCGTAAGGATCTATATCTTGAACACCCAGGTTTGGGTATTTTACTTCCAACATAAAATAGAAATGCTTAATTCCGGTCGCTTTTAATTCCTGTGCAGTTAATAAAAATGACGAATTCTTCGTTCCGAAATCATAGTATTTTCCTTCGATTTGTATAATGTTTGACATGTTTACTCTCCTTTCTGATCTACTGATCGTATGTTATATTATGCGTTGATATACAATAAAACAAAGATACGGAAAGATCCCGGCTTTCGCCGGGACCCTTACGGAAGAAAGGTTTTTGTTCAACATGGATTATGTTTCTAATTTAAATATTCTTTGACAAATCACATGGAAACGGAAGTTTTCAAACGAAGATCAAATACATCAACAACCAAATATTAGTTTTTGATTTTAGTACAAACTACGCGATGTGTGATGTAGCACAACATATTTGAAATTTGAAAGCTTCAAGATCGTAATTGGTGGAAATTAGAGGATCTCTAACCACATGTGTACCCGAAGTCTTAGAATATTTAAATCAGCTTTGAATATCCAAATCGTCCGTTCATGCATACAAATAATCAATGTTCAGGAGATGGTTATCCTGAAGAATCAAGACCCTAACCAAAAGGTGATTCGTTAGAAGCAACCATACAACATATCTCATATGTATGCAAGTTTTGTTCGAACTTATTCTGACGCAATCATTCTCAGTATCAATCTTAATTTTACCAGATAAACTCTGTTGGGTTATTGAACTATGGAAAGTTGCAAGTATAAGAACGTAAACATGTTACTTGAATATTCGGGTTAATATGAAACACGTATTGCAGAGAACGCAAACTCAACCACCAATCCGTGTCGCATATTACATATAGTACGTGAATAAAAGAATAAATAGGTAATCAAGTTAGCCCCCCTAACATAGAAAAAGAAAATATATCGGGGCGTAAAGCCCCGATATATTCTTTAACATATTGATTTACTGATATTGCTTCAATTGCTGAAGTATAGGCAACAACTCTGAGAACAGACCGTATATTGAATTAATATACTCTTGATCAATGCCTTCGAATACATTGGTTTCACTCATCTTGTTAAAGAAGTCGATCATATCAACCGTGCCTTTCATGTAGTCCATATACTGCATGTAGTATGAATGTATAATCAGCACATACCGAAGATCCGGAATAGAGATATTCACATCCACGTTGTTGATCTTAATGTCCAGCTTCTCATCTACGTTTCCGATTGTATTGTATCCGAAGATATCAGGTCTGAGTTTAATACCCAATAGCTTTAGAACATTCTTCAGATTATCCAACTGTGGGAATTGATTGTACTTCGTCAGATCAATCTTCTTATTATTCAGCTGACTCATCAGAATAGAATTTTCTTCATACTGTGAGCCACGGAAATAAGTTGTTAACTTGGCAAAGTCCTTCACACCAACACCCGCAAGGAAGTTGTAAGTGTCGTATTCTCCAAACTTAATAGGATTATCCGAATAATGCCGTTTGTTCTTATTGTACTGGCGAGTCTTAACCGGGAGATCATACAGAGTTGTTCTACCGGTTGAGATCGTGGACATTGCTTTGGAAGCTTCCTGTTTCAATACCCAGGTATACTGATATCCCACAGCATACAAACCGGAAATCTGAACTGTGCGATGACGAAGTTTATCAAAGATTTTATACTTCTTCATGATAGTCGGATATTTATCATAAGCCTCTAGAATTGCATCCCGTACACAAGGTTTATTCAGTGGAGTGATCTGAATGTAAATGCCATTCTTCAAAATGTCATTGTATGTTTCATCCGGATTTTGCATATACAATCGCGCGATCTGCGAACCTTCGGTTGGGTTGAAAATCGAAACAAATTCAGACACAAGTTGAATGATTTCATCATGGGGAGCGCCATCCATATCCATCTGTTTGATATGTTGATACATTCGTTCTTGCATGAATGTTATGGTAGATTCATAGGTTGCAAATGCAATGATTCGGTTGGGAACCGCCAATGCATTCGCAAGCATATGAATTGGTCTACCATCATCTGTCTTCGGCATAAGATGATCCGGTATAATCTTTGCGATAACAGATTTATTTCCGAATCTACCGACAACTTTCTGTCCAACATGAATTCCTTTTGGTTGTAATACAGTAAACCGAATGATTGTATCAGCGATATAATCCTTCGTAACCCATGTTGAAGAATTCAGATATTTTTCCGCCTGATGATAAATGTCTAACAATGTCGTATCGTCTTGACTTTTATCTGTCACGATTGTAGATATGTATGTGTAAATGTCAGAATACCATTGACGAATTTCTTTCGCATAATAGTTGAACTGATCATTTTCTACATCCACATTTGTGAAGATGTCGATATCCACGACCCGACCTTTGGAGTAGTATTTTGTGTCATTGATGTGTGGAATAGAAGCTTCTCTAACAGATGACAGATAAGAATTCTCCCGAATAGAACACAGTATGTCATCCTTGATTTCTTCACCAACATCCGGGAATGGTTTGTATAAACCATCCGTTCCGTAATTATTCAAGAGAAAAGCATTCTTGCTAACTTTAACTTCAACAATATCCACAAGGTTATATGCCAATTCTTTTGCGGCTGTTTCAGAGATAACCAAAGCATCTTCTGTTAATTCTGGTAGTATGGCATATGCCATCCGAATGTTTCTACCCGCACAGTAATTCCCATCCACATAGGATGAAGATTGAGATATTGGTGTACCTTTCGGAATAATGTCGCCTTCCATATACTTGGAAACATTATTCGACATGGTAAACCCATACTTCTCAATCAGGTTAACAGCTGGACGCACAATTTCGCACTTGTACTTTCCAGTATTCACAGACCGGAAAATGTATGCAACAGGAGAACATGGTGCATTCTTGAATTTCCGAAAGGTTTTCATAAGTTCATAATCATCTTGAGCCGTCACATCCCAAGATGACCGTTCACCAAAGTTATTCTCAGCGCCAGTATAAACCATTGGAAATTCTGGATGATCCAGTACAACACGTTGCGATGTATGCTTCACCGCCATACCACTACGCACTGTACTGATCTTATCCGGGAATACCATGGCTGATGCGCCGAACAAAGATAACGGTTTAATCTCTTTAATCCGTTTATTGATTTCGGCAGCATCATTCATTACACCACGACGTCGTGTAACCCTGCTTGGCGTTTGTGTGTTTGGTTGTTCAGTAATCGTTTCCACCGTGTTTTCACTTTCCTTCTTCATTACGTTCCCACCTATCATTTAGATTTTTGATAAAACATCACGAACATATTTTGCACAAGGACTTCCGTCAACATTGTCATTAGAAATATCCACAATTGCAAAAGACATTGTGAGGTATATCGCAGTAATGATATATATATCGGATTGGCAAACTATATTTGTTGCAAGCTTCTTGATCAAGGTCAACACGTCAAAGCATGGGAACTCACCTCTGCGTGATTTCGCAGTATCATCATCGGAAGAAAAGAATTTACATGTAACAGAAAACTCAGGCATGAAGAAAATATCGGCACAATACTTTCTATATTTTTCTTCATTGATCCGTCGGGAATTCATATAATTCTTTATGTCCTTTTCTGTGATATTGTTCACGACGTATTCAATGACAGGTGTGTAGTTGGAGAGTTCCTGTATACGAATCGTATCGATTTGATCCAGATATTTGAACAAACAGAAATTGATGAATAGATCATCCAGAATTGTTGACATCAATTCTGGTTTTTCATTTACCTGAATGCGGATTTCATTGGCACCGGGTAATGCAGAATTGAAGAAGTCTAACGTCATACGATTCTTGATTCTTTCATATTCCGGAACACAATCATTCACAACGAATACGGCATCAACAGTCTCATCCTCATTCGGAATGAACGCATCGATCGGCGGGGTTTCCAGCTTAATATCATTCAAGAGATTCAGAAAATATTCTTTATATGTGTCGCGATCAATCATCTTACTTTTACCATTGACCATACGGATTGTGTGATAGAAGATATTACTGGATGAAACACAGAGTCTGTGATTCTCAAACAGTTTCGAGAAAGCGTTTCTATCACCATCAGAAATTTTAAACAAGATAATCAGCTCTCTTTCTTTCATATTATAGAAAGACTAAGTTGCTGATTTCATCCCGTAATATTCTTCTCGTAGAACAAGATAATTGTCAGCAACGAAGTCCATTCCATTTGTAACTATATACGCATAAATATAATCGCTCAGGCGTTCTTGTGATTGGTACATATCGATTCACTTCCATTATATTAGATTGAAAGTTCATCGACCAGATCTTCCACCGTGGATGGATCGATCGCAGGAGTTCTGTTTGGTACAGAACCACCGCGTCGAGCAGCCGTTTGTTGTTGCATTTGTTCCTGCCGTAATTTATTGATTTCTATTTTCCTATCTCGAAGACGATGGACGAATGGCAACGGCATTTGCAATAAGTCCTGCATGGGCATGATTTTACCCAATAATTCGCTCAACATGATCAATTCATTTACGTCTCGATCAAGTTTACTGTTGTATTCTGAAATCTTCGAGACAGCTGGAAAAGCAACGTACCTGCGATATCATTAATCATGAGCCGTTCATCGTGACGTCCACACTTGGGACATGTTACATCGGACAGATAGAATTCTACCGGAGGATTTTTGCTTCTCTCTTGACTAATCATATTGAATATAATACCAGAGTCATTAAAATCGAGCATGTTTGATACAACATTCTCGATATCCTGCCACTTCGTATATCTATAATCTACAGAACCTTTTGTGATGGTGACCGCAGATACAAACATTGCAACAGAAGTCAGCATACTGAATTCGATCATGGTTGGATCATTCATTATTTTCTCCATATTGGCTTCTTCCATTCGAACACCAGGTTTTGCACGTTCAAACAGCATCTTCATCAGTGGAAGCTTCTCTGTGATATATTCGTATGCCGAAGGACGACCCATTTCAACAATAATACCGGTGTTCGGTAATTTAAACGCACGATGTTTGCCTGATAGGTTCTTCCAAAGTTCAATTGCGTCTGCACCGGCAGAAGCATCATGAATCTCAGTATAATGCATCTTTTCCGCAGCTTCTACATCCGTGTGGATAATGGTTCTCGGGCAGTACTTCATCAGATGAACATACTCACATTTCTTGTTAATACAAGGCATTTGAATTTCTTCTTCGTCATCAGAAGTTGCCGCAAGCAATGCCCACATGAGGGTCTCTCTGTCATCGTATTTCGTCTTCTTCAGGAAGTCCTCAAAATCAGTAAAATCACCAATAGAAGGATTCTTAATATGTCTATAAATAATACTCCATTTCTGAAGTTCTATATCAGAGATGTTACCAGATGATGGGGCTGTCAGTTTAATCACATCAAACCAGTTTACAGGACGAATGATACATCTGTACGCAGAATACGGCAGTGTTACAGGAACATCATTCAACCCAGGATCATAATTAGAAATAATACCGGTTGCCTGTGAATTCAGCACAACCTTAGATGAGTACATATCCTTTTCGGAGATCTCTTTCACATGTACATTGATCTCACGGCTCTTAGACATTGTCTTGATCAATTCTTCATCAACATTAATTGTCACTGGGGTATTCGGTTGAACATTCACAGTGATGTTTGCCGCAGCTTCTGGTTCTTTCTTTACTTCATCATCATTAGATTCGGAAGAAGCAGCAGGCTCATCAGAAGTCTCCTGGATGTCCTGCTCAGATGGCGTATCATTTGTTTCAGCATAAGCCCAGTTATCCAGGATAACCTTCTCAAATGCCGGAGTGATCTCTTCGCCTGTTTTCTGATAAATCTCAATCAGATCTCCCATAACATGCATCCGAAGATTTGGATCATTTGTAGTACTCTCAGGAATCCCACCAACTAGGTTGTGCGTTTGGATAACCTGCTGAACCATCCCTTGTACAATTGTGAGCTTATCTGCCTGGTATCCGATTGCTTCTTTCAGGTATGTCTTATCCATCGGGTCAGGCGGCATAACATCACGCTTATTTGCTTCCCGTTCTGCAACCCGTTCTGCAATGATTGCTTGCTTTGCAGCTTCATCCGCATCGTTTTGTGCTTGAATCTCGTTATTCAAATCATTGTCACCATAGATGTCTTCTGCAACAACTGGTGTTCCCGGCGTATTGTCTACGGGGAATTCCATTACAGGTGTTTCTACCACAGGTGCTGTTTCAGGAATGTTATTTGCTCGGGGTGTGCCGAAAGCTTCACTATTCTTTTGCAGCAGAGCTTCCAGTGGATCACGGTCATTTGTGTTCATAAAACATTCTCCTTTACTTGAATTTTAAAATTTTAATCACACGATATTTATATCATTATTTTGTATCGGATAAAGAAAAACCATCATGTGAATAAATTTTAAGAATGAGAAAGAGGTGATCATGCGTGGGTAATATGCACGATAAATCCATCTGGTTTAATGATAATATCCAGTATATATTTCACAAGAATATTGTGGAATACGACATGAATGCAGCTTCAGTTTCTGTATGTGAAAGATTCAAATTATTAACAGATTCTGAGATCGAGAAATTGAAACTCATGCCGAAAGATCAAAGAACAAGATGGATGGGTTTAAAGCAGCGAGATAAAGAATTCTCTCAACAGCTATTGAGTGGTATCCGAGAAATAAGAAGAAAATTCATAGAACTTAATGGTTTGAGTGAATATAATATTTTATCATTACACTCGGATGCAATTGATTTTATTCGTACGAAAGAAGTGATTACAAAAATAGAAGGCGTAACATTCAAACAGAGTTTCGAATGTAATTCTTATATCAGATATCATAATATCGAAATATTCTACCAGGATGGCGTGATCAAATATAAGAACATACCGAGGGATATTCTGAATCAACATACATTAGGGTTGAACAAGCATATCATGGCATTCTGTGATAGAATCGATAATTATGATACGGATATATTGAGATTCATATCAAAGTTCCAACGACAGTATCTCCAAGATAAACTCCCAGAATATTATTATATTCCTTTCGGGACGACCGGGGTATTCAAGATGGAGAACTTGCAGTTGTTGGCATATTTTGCAAATATCGCAATTCAGGAGGTGAAATCATGGCGATAAGTGAATATCATGGTATGTACCTAAAGCTCAGTTTTTATTCAACGAATGGTAGTATAAAGCGCACCGTTTATTCTGAAGGGATCGAACCGATGAAAATGTTCATAAAGCAACATAATTTCAATCCTGATATCATAGAACATATCGAACCTGTTCCGGAACATGCGCAAGCGGCACCCGGTTCGATTATAGAACCTTATACATTCAAATCCAAGTATTCGGATTCACTAACTTATACGATCTACACAACAGAAGATTTTGTTGAAGAAGCGATTAATATCGTATGTGCAGATTTGGCACAATCACTGATGTTTGGCTCAGTAGCAATCCGAACAAACATTGAATTATTCGCTTTGGTTTCTGATTTGATCGGTGAGTTGAAGTATGTATACGTATTGGAACACGGATTGGTTGATGATGAAACCGGTGAACTGTACTCTGTTGATTATGACAAATATACGAAAAGATTTGATGCTTTCTCATATAACCAGAATGATTACGGTTACGATGATTCATATATCTATGATTCATTACATGCTGCATTATTATCAGATGAACACGTATCACCAATCACATTAGAATCGTATGTCACATATTTTGCTGATATGATTACGGATGAACAATAAGAAAGGATGTCATGATTATGGCAATAACAAAAAAGAATCTCACGTTGTCCGAGATTGTTGAATCCCACAAACCGAAACATTTTAAGTACAAATATATCTTTCATGACGAGCAGACTTTATTGGATCTGGAAAACGAAGGTTATGATGTATTCGACTTGGATAAGATTCAAAATGATGAACTTGTCCATGCAGCATTGCAAACAACCTTTACTGAATACCCAAGAGAAACCGTGGCAAAAGCAAAAGAACCAACGATGATAGATCATGGTGTGATTTTGTCAAAGAAGATGGTAACAAAAGCAGACAAAAAATTGTTTGGGATAGATGTGGGATTCTTCGAGTTTCAGAATGTTTGTTATGTTGCAACAAAGTTGAAATATGAAAAATTCGACATCCTGGAAATATTCATATTGTGCTGATATCATAAAATTCCTCATATTTTAAATTTCTATATATATATTATTAATATGAATAGAAAGCAATAGTGATTTGCTTTCATCATATTATCAGGAAGGAATAACCTGAACAAAAACCCACGAGGGAGGTACATTATGAGAAAACTTAGAAAGATTACACAGGAAGAACTCAACAAGGTTCTCGAGCAGCACAGACTGTGGTTAGACACATGTACGCGTGAACGGCCGCTTGGAGCACCCGCGGATCTGTCATATACCGATTTGACGGGAGTTAATTTGAGAAATGCTGATTTACGACATGTTGATTTCTATAACGCAAACCTACGGCGTGCTAATTTGAGGGGTGCTAATTTAAGTAATGCAAACTTCACAGGAGCTAATTTGAGGGGTGCGGATTTGGCAAATGCTGATCTGGACCACACCTTTTTCTGTGATGCAAATTTAATATGTGCAGATTTGTGTAATACAAACTTAACAGATGCATTTATGAATGGTGCTGATCTGTGGTGCGCGATCATGGATGAGAAAGCCTGATATCGTATCCGATAATGTTGAACAGCGGAGCATTAAGCTCTGCTGTTATTTTTTTTTTCTTCAGAATGAAACATATAATATTTGGTGGGGCACAATGCCCCACCAAATATTTTTATAATCAGACGTTGTCCACAGAGTTTACTCTCCACCACGATTGCGATATGGTTTATCGATGGGAGTTGTATCATTCTCTGATGTGTAGATATTAGAATGATCTGCAGGGGTTAGAGTCTTCTCAGCAGGAGCCTTTCTTACAATCGGTCTAGGATCAGCAGAGAATACAGGTGCGTTACCAAGACCAGACTGTACAGAATCCAGCGTGGGTCTCGTACCACCGTTAAACATTGCGGTGTCGATAATAGTAGAATCGGCACTCTTAAAGAATGCATCACCAGCACCAGGATTGAAGTTCAGACTATTGCCGAATACAGCAAACTGCTGTAGATATCTAGCAGCCAGATCGTTCACGTATGTTGACTGCACAAACTGGCAATTGAATCTGAGAGTCAGGGTATTAAGTTCAGAATTGCCAGTGTTTGTGTAGTTGAAAATTTCGTTACCGATCTTGTTTGCAGGAACACAACCCAAAGCCATTACAGCAGCTTCTGGACGAGCACCACTACGATCAAGTGCAATAAAGAGGAACTCGGCAACTTCCCATGCAGGAGACGGCTCGAGCGCCAATTCGTCAGCGCCTGTCGCAGAAGAAAAGATCCGTTGTGGTTTATGATTCTCATCTTCGGACCCAGAAACTAGACCCTGATAAGTACACAGGCCTGTGATCGGGTCAGCAATACCATCTACCCACATATTGTGGAAGTTTGCAATCGGGCGGCCATCCAATTCTGTGACTTTAATTTCAAAGGATTGAGATGACTGTTGATTTTGAGTAGTAGGAATCGGAATGCTTCTACCGGCAAAGCCACCTTGCATACTAACTGTACCAAGTGTTTGATCACCCATAGAAAGTGTAATACCTTGGTTATAATACTCAATGATCTTCTTATATGTTCCGAATGCAGAAGCACCGTCATAAGCATTACCATTGATTTTGAAGTAGTGCTGCAGGAACCAAGGTCCACGATACATAACGCACAGGACACGGTTTGTTGTCAGTGGATTCAGGCTTCTTAGGGTATGGATATCGGGGGTAAGACCACCCTGCATGCCTGTATACTGAGACAGGTCGCCGTTATACTCACGAATACCGGATTGTAGTGAAATAGGCATATACGTTTCTCTCCTTTCTCACATTAGTTTTCACGTCTGTTGACGTTTACGATGACAGGAACTCTCAGGATCAAGCCACGGAAGGTTACGGCGACTTCACATACAACGATGTCACCACCATCGGTATTTGTATCCCGATAGAACTGAATATCCAGACTGTCAACAAGGTTTCCTGCCCACTTACTGAACATATTGTTTACCTCATCGGACAGAGTCTTCAGTACGCCATCATCATTATATTCTAGCAGGTAATCTTCGATCTTATTCTGCAGGATATAAACCAGCTGAGACAGTGTTCTTGCATTACTCTCCTGGAGCAGATCAGAAGTTGTAGAATCTCTATGGAATGTTCTCTGAGACTGACGCTTCAGATTACCATTGATATCCTTCGTCCATGCATTACCACCGGAATTATAGAGAAGCTCTCTCATATCCCAGTCGGTTGCATCAATATCCGGGAAGAATGCTGTATACTTATCCGGAGTAATGGCTGATGCTTTGTTAACATAAGGCCTGTTAACCGTGTTCTTCTTGCAGTGGGTGATCAGATTATCAACAATCTGCTTCACATATGTGTATGCAAGACCAGTCTCAGCATCATAGAATCCACCGATATCCCAGGAAGCATTCCAGTTATCGAATCTCCGAGCGAAAGATGTGTTGATTGCAAGAGCAGTCTGGGCATCAGTAACACCGGAGTCGAGGTGTAACGATAGACCAGAACCATCACCCAAGGGACGCTTCTCTTCCGGAATATTGTAGAAGCAACGATACTTCATCAGATCATACATTGCCTGTTTAACGTCGATGTCTTCATCACCGTTGATATCATCCAGAACGGACGGTTCGAACAGAACTTCATCCTTCTCCTCTGCAGTAAAGATTGATGATGCTGCAATAATGTCAGCAGGATCATACTTCAATTCAGGCAGAATTGTCTGACCATATACAGTATTCGTACCACCATCGAACAGGTACTTTGCAGGAACACGTGTTGGAGATACAATTCTAGGATCGAGTTCACCCTTGTATGCCTTAACGAGCAGCGCCGAGTACTTCCACTTGAATACAATAGAATTCATAGTATCGTCATCGAAGAATCCAGTAGAACCGTAAGCAACACGAGCACCACCATTCTCAGATGATAGAGAAATGCCATACTGATCGGTGTAATAATTTGCAGGAATCACAACAGGATTCTGGGAAATTCTGAATAGAGATCCAGTCACACCGGATACGATATACCGGATGATCTTATCCGGAGAAGTATTCGCCTTATAAGTCTTGGGCGCACCAGTAATATCAACCGTTAGACCTGTACCTGTACCACCAGTGGTAGCTGCACTATCAACCGCCGGGTTCGTATCAAGATCCGCGGTAGGAACGATGGACTTGATTGCAGTAACCGCACCACCGTCGGATACTGTATCTACGACAAATGTGCATTTACCATCAACAGTAATTGCATCACCTGCAACATAACCAGTTCCAGCATCCTTAATTGTAACACTGGTAATTCCCCAAGTCTCAACAGCATCAGCTGCAAACACTAGAACATCATAGCTTGCGCCAACAATATCAGTTGTGATTGCAACTTCAGTTGGAACCTTCTCGAATCTACGGTCTGTTGATACTTCAATAGATGGAGTTTCAGAACCATCACCAAGAGCAGCGTAAGTGTTTACGTAAACCTTACCGTCCTTGATAATAGTAGCACCATCACGGCTCCAAGCAGTATCCTCAGAAGTTCTGCCGATTACATTACCAACACCTGCAGATCCAGCGGAATGTGAAGACCAATCCAAATTGTTATAGATGTCTTCGGAAGTCCATTTCTTCAAGGTATACATATCAGCGCCAACCGCTTGCGTGTTGATTGCGGTAACGGTGTACAGATCGAAGGAGTTAGAAACCTTAACAGCAATAGTATCGAACTGTGTAAGTTTCTTGTTGGAAACTGCATTATTCAGAGCCTTACTGCCCGTACCATCAGTGGTATCAGATACAACGATCTTGATTCTACCGGATGCCAGTGGTATAACCTTCTCGGTCAGGTCAGGATTCTGGATGAACCGATTATCGGAATCGGTCTTGTCGACGTAAATCGTTCCAGCAACTGGAGTCTTCTTATTCAGGAATGCATCATCCTCGAAGATCTCATTACCCTTAACATATACTTCCTCGGTAGTTTCAGCAACTGCAAACACCTTGGGAATTGTAAGAGAAGTAACAGCCTTGGTATACTGATTGACAGTTGCAATCATAGAGATCGCAGGTTGTGTTGTCGATGACAGATACAGATCACCAACATGAACAGCATCACTGGCATCAGCAACACCATATGCCAGCGGAATTAGCTTACCATACAGAACATTCTTATCGAAGTCTGCAGCACCGGTTTCAGTTGCTGTATTGATTGTAGAAATTCTGTGATTCTTGTCAAGAGTCGGGATATCAGAATCAAACATCTCAACCTGATAGAAAGGTAGCTTCAGAGCTGAATCTGTACCGTTGTACAGGTAATTACCATATACAACATCGAATGTGTTCACATTCATAACAGCATAAGCCATCTTAGTAAACTCATCTGTGATGTATTCGGGGTTCTCCAGCATATCCTTGTAGAAACTCATGTAAACACTGTACAGTTCCTGAACGGCTTTCTCGTTCACATAAGGAACAAGAATGGAGGAACCTTCAGCTCTCTTAGAAACTGCGATGTTTGCAGATTCGATCGCATCAGAGCGGTTACCATTCTCAATGTTTACAAGAGAAGCAAAGAACCGTTCAACAGTCAGATCTGTTCTAGTATCAATTGTTGCGAATTCATACTTAACGTTTGCTGGTCTCTTGGACTGAACAGTCTGATTTACAACAAACGCCATGTTATTATAAACCTTACCGCGACCTGCAGAGATCACGTTCATGAATACCCGCTGGGTCCACTCATGTCCATCCTCAACAACGTTGTTCTGGTTGTACTGCTTTACCAGAGCTTCATTTAGACGTTTTGTATTCTTGAACTGCCTCAGTTGAAGATCTACTGGGAATTCCTTGGTCTTGAATCTCACATGAACCTTCGGATCACTTTCGGTGGTTTCATCCACACGCCATTGCATAACGATACATACCAGACCGTATGTTGCATCTTCCGGAGTTACACGCATAAATCTTACTGGAGCACCCTGTCTGAGTAGAGACGGCGCATAATCGATCGTCTGACCAAACTTTTCACGATCAGAGATTGAGATATTCTGTAGACCGTAAGCCGAATTCAGAATGTCAGATCGAGTAATAGAAATGATCTTATTATCCTCACCCATTGGAGCTCCGGTTACAACCAGGGCTGCATACAGTGAAGGATCGTCTGCTACTACAGTCGGTAGAGTGCCAGTATAAGATGAATTATCCACAATATGAACCAACACATGAGGCATGGAATATTTCAGTGCATATTTTGAATCAATCATAATATTCAAAACTCTCCTTTTCTGATAAATTTTTAATTGAACAAGACAAATCAGCATGAAGAATCGCGTTTCATGTGACAAAGCCTCACAATTATTAATGTGTTTTTCGGGTATTCCTTAGGCGGCATATAGATAAGTTACAAAAAAGAAAGCCGGGGTAACCCGGCTTTCCATAACATATCAAAAAATTACTGCTTCGATTTTAGTGGGTAAGTTTGCAATAGTTCATCATATGCAACGTTTGCTTCACGATCGATCTTTGTGATCTTAGTTGTAGGATTTGGATAACCAACCAACAGCTCACCATCTGATGCGTATGTCACATATTCAACATCATCATCTGATTCTCCAGCAACAACATATGTCGTGGGATTTACAGATTCATATTGAACTGAAGCTGCGACTTCTCCATCTGTAATGATATTGTCAATAACTCGAGAAGCGTCCGCAACAGAAGCAGTTTCAAAAGTTCCCGCAGGAACAGCTGAAGTTGCAGGCGCAGTCCAAGTATCAAAAATCCCATCTAGAATACTCTTACCAACATCCATTGCAGAACCACTCTTGACTGACATATCACCGCTGTTTGTATTTGTTGTACCAGCATTCACAGAAGCCTGCTGCTGTTTGATTTTCATATCTGCGATATTCTTCTTGATAGCTACTTGTTCCTTATTAATGTTACTCAAAGTACCGCGAGCTGCAGTTAGAGCACTCATGGCTTCGATGTCGGTCTCATTCAAACCAAACTTACCTCGCTCAGTCAAACCTTCCATCAGTTTCTTCTCAAACATTTTCACAATTTTTTGTTGATCTGCCGCTAAAGCACGGAACGCAGAAATTTCTGATGTGAATACTTTATTTGGATCAATCCGATCAGACAGCGGTGGTAATCTACTTTCATCACCAAGTGTCTTCATAATACTTGACGTACCACCCCAGTTATTTGTCGTATATGGTGAAATATATCCATCCATATTATACAGAACCGGTCTACTTTTGAATCCGGAAAATTCATCTTGCCAGTTACCCATTTCTGAAGCTTCAACATATGTCGGTTCATATGTTTGATTTACATCATATGGATCGTTGATCGGTCGGAGCTCATCCATTGAATTTAATGTGTCGAAAATACTCATATTCTTTCCTCCTTATTTATGATAGACGCTGTATCAAACAGTCGCGGAATTCTCAACAAATCAAAAAAATAATCTAAACATAAGGAATTACACCCGCGAAGTTTGTACAGTTTCCAATGTAATTCTCTATATTTCTATAAAACTTTTCATCCTCCATTGTATATATTATAATAATATTCCATACCTATCACTGAGCTCAATTAAATTATATAGATATATCAAAATAAAAAATTAGGAAAATAGGAAAAATTATTCAGTTAGATTCTTCCATTTATTCTTTCTGATTTCTTCATCACGTTTCATGTATTCTTTCATCGTAACGTAATTCGGACAATATGTTCGATTACATTTACAAAATGGATGTGCGCATGATTTGCAGTATTCGGAAACCTCTTCGGATATTGTAATATCGTCTTCCATCAAATGTCAATCCTTTCTTATGTATTTCACATTATTATTTCATAACAGAATTCTTTCGTTTTGTTAGAGCATACAAACCATTCAAACATTCTTTCGAAATTCCGTATACAGACGCAACTTGTGGTCGAATGTTATATACTTTCGAGAACATAAGCTTTTCTGCACGTGCTGTTGCTTCGTCAGACCAAATCCCAACACTCTTTACGGTATCGCCATCATAGTCACCCCCGATTGCTTCGAGACGGGAGTTAGAAGGTACAACAGTATCTGCAAACATTGTAGATACAACAGAATGCGATAATTGTGGATTGATCACAGGATAGTGTTCATATATTTCTCCATTGAATTCGATTCGGGTTGTAACATTTGTTGACAATACGAATGCATATGTAAAGAATGCACCAAGGTGATCACCGATCGGATACCGAACCGTATATACGATACGTTTCGCATCCATCACACATTCTTTCATTGCAATATATAACGCATCAGCCAAAGTGAATTCCCGAGTAACTCGCTCATTCTTGTTCAGATCCATGTATTCCATCATAATTGGAGTCTTCTTTTCAGGATCCAAATACAAAATACGGAAACGAGACCCCGGGTTTTCTTGGAAGATACGAATCAAATCATTTACACCCCGATCATCATAGATATTCATAATGTTATTTTGTTTTACTTCATTTTTATTCGGATGAAAATTCAGAATATTATTGTATGACAGAATCTGTTTCATTTTGAATCGAACAAATGGCATGAATAAAGAACATACCGTTTGCATGGGGTATCCGGTATGAAATACGCCAATCGTCGGTTTTTCAGTATTATACCGTGGCGCGGATATAACGTTTCTTGCCGCAAACGTTGGTTCCTTTGCCAACAATTTCTTTTGGAAGAATCCCGTTTTACCACCAACATAGTTATTGATGTACGTATATAGATTTATGATACAATTTTGCATCTTCACGTATAACTGGTATGCGTTCGTTGTACTGACATGTGCAGTTACATCTTTCAAACCAAGAATCTGCATATAAATCGTATTAATCTCGGCTTTTGAGATCTTACCGTTCTTCATACCAACTGGTCGTAACTCAGGCGGGCACACCAGTACCTTATCATTGAATATCAAACGTTTCGGACTTTTCTTCAGAATCGTTACGGCATACTCACTTCGAGTATTCATAGTTTTTTCAATATCAATTTGATCCCATATGTTATACAAATCAACCAATCCACAGTACTTGCCGTCTGCTGCTGGAGTTAATACACCATTTACCAAGTTACAACGACATTCGGCATTTGCCATCTTCTTGATGACGCCGCCACTTTTCATGATGATTCCACGAGCAACATCTGGGTTGAATACATGGAATGGTAGTTTGATATACCCACAACGAAATTTACGTTCATCCGGAGTTTGTCCAAATATATCTTCAGAGAACAAACCATCCTCGTGAAATACATTTGGTGATTTATAAATTCTCTTGGACTTTACCTCCATCAGATTATTGATTTTTATAAATTTATCGATATCAAATAATTCGATAATCTTCATATGCGAATTCCTCCATTCATACAAATATAAATATTACGATTTGGTTTGGTGGGGATATCCCCACCAAACCAAATCATGTTAAGAAAAGAAAAGAAGTAATTTGATTCTCATGTCTCCACAAGAATCACGTGATGAAAAAGAAAAGTGTTTAACCCAATACATGAGTGACGAATTCATGTATTGTGGTTGACGAAATATCACGGTGGAGTGTGATACTGGCTCATCTATGATGAACTTACAAATTTGTATTTTCGATAGATATATTATTTATTCGCATACACCCGGAGTCTATAAAACTCCAAGGATGTTAAAATAAAAAGAAAGGAATGCAAAAATGAATACAAATTATCTAAAATCATTTTGGAAAATCATCACATGTGAACCGTCACTAAAACAGAATCAATATGAGATCTCCGATTTTGGTGAAGTTCGCGAGTTACAAGGTTCAACCAAGTCAAACACATTTAAATTCGAAGAACGATTCTATCATTCTGCAAATGGATATGATTTCATTCTTCTGAACATGAAAAACAATCTCCCCAGATTATTTGCAATAGATGCACTCGTCGCAAAGACATTCGTCCCGATACCAAAAGAACTCATCGGGAAACCACTTAAGATCGTACATAAAGATGGTGACACACGAAATAATGCAGTCACCAATCTGGAATGGCAAGAATTCATTGAAGAATGGAAAGACCTCGTATGCCCAATTCAAATGATATCGGGAGAAATCATTAATCCCGTGCCAGGCAGATACAAAATATCGTCATATGGTAAAATCTGGTCGAACCTTACGAAATCATTCATTAGCATGAGACCTGATGATGGATATATCCAAATGCACAGTGATATATGTTATGCCGGATGGATCTTTAAGAGGGAAGAACATCAAACTTCACCGTGCAATGGCGTTGAGTTTTGATTTACCAGGAAGAACAAAGGAACGAAACCACATTAATCATATTAACGGGATTCGATCAGATTTTAATCTTAAGAATCTAGAATGGGCTACCGACAAGGAGAACATGGTGCATGCATTCAAAACGCAATTAGAAGTAAACCCCGCGGGAGAAGCACATCCAAGAGCAAAGTTCACAAATCACCAACGAGAATGTTATTATGAAATCATGATAGCTCTCAATGATGTTGAACCGTATAAGGTTGCTGAAATTATAGCTTCTAGATTACCAGCAATCACAAAGGATGATGTGAAGTATGCAAAACAAGTATTGAAGAAGCAAAGAGGCGTTGTATTCCCATTATTAGATTTCAGGCACCCACATAAGTATACGCAAGAAGAATCCGAAAAGCTATATGAAATAGCCAATAAGATCTTCAATAAGTATAACATAACAGAGAAGGAAGGATATGTAAATGAGCACAGAAAAACACCTAAAGGATGATCAGTACAAAATTATTCATACTGATGTGGAAAAGATTATTGCCCGTCCTACCATGTACATTACTGCAGTAGGAGAAGCTGGTGCTTTCCACATGGTAAAAGAAATTATTGATAACAACCGGGATGAATGTATCAAGAAAGATTCCCCTGGCAATCAGATTTACGTTGAGATTACGAATAAACAGCTAATCACCCGAGACAATGGAAGAGGTATACCCACGAACATTATTCGCGAGGTATTTGAAACCCTGCAGGCGGGAACAAATATGACTCGGTCAGGGCATAACCAGACATCGGGAGAAAACGGTGCGGCGTCCACATGTATGGTAGCCACGAGTTCATATCTCGAAGTCACAACAATCAGACCGAATGAGAAAAAGAAAATGACTTTGATTTATAAAGATGCAAAGTTAGAATCAGAAACTTGTGAAGAGTATACTGGGAATGATCATGGTTTGATTGTAACATTCCGTCCGAGTAAACGTGTACTTGGTGTGGATACGATTCCGGTTCATATGATTGAACCTTGGTTGAAGGATTTCGATTTTACTCTACCTCCGAGTATCAAGATGGATTACAATATCAACGGGAAGGAACATCATGTAGAACATAAGGAACTATACAAGTTCTTTGATCGTGATTTGAAGCTTAACGAAGATAAACTTTGTAGTACGTTGGTATTTCCAATCAAGGGTGAGCTGTCAGAAACATTCATGGATAAAACATACAATCGTACATTCAATGCAGAAGTTGCGATTGTATACAGTAATCCAGAACATTATAAGGGTGAAGATATATGGTATTCTTGGATGAATATGATCTACACCAAAAGAAATGGTGATCACTTTGATGGTGTAAAACGTGGATTCATCAAAGCTCTGACGGAACGTGTATATCGCAAGAATAAGAAACTTGATGGGGAAGATATCAAGAAGGATATCGAAGCACACCTGAACATTGTGGTGAATGCGAAATGCGATATGGCACATATGTTCTCTGCACAGGGTAAGGATTGTGTATTAAGTAAAGATATTCTGAAAGGATTCATGGAAGCAACCTATGATGAATTGAGCAAGAGTCGTAATAGTGTATTGGACGAGATGGTTGAGATCGTGGTAGGAAATCACCGTGCTCGCATAGAAGGTGAGAAAGCCAGAAAGATTTCATCAACATCTAAAGCATTGAAGAATTGGGTTCGTCCTGATAGTTTCATTCCGTGTTCTTCTGTGAAGACTGTAGAGCCAAAGGAACTGTATTTAGTTGAAGGGCAGAGTGCCGGTGGTGGTATTCGTGCTGCTCGAAACAGTAAGTTCCAAGCGATACTACAATTTCGGGGGAAGTCTCTAAATGTGTGGAATCAGGATCTGGCTAGAATTCTGAAATCAGACCCATGGTTGAATCTGGTAAAGGTGTTGGGTTGTGGGATTGGTCCAACATTCGATATCAGGAAATTGAACTTTGATAAGATTATATTAGCAACAGATGCTGATATTGACGGATATCATATCCGTACAGGTTGGTGTTCATTCTTCATGAAGGAGATGCCTGAGATTATTACGGCCGGAAAGTTGTATGTTGCAGAACCCCCATTGTATCAGCTCGCCAAAGGCAAAGAGAAAATGTATGTCGCAACACAGACTGAATATATTGAGAAATGCGTAGATTCTATCGGTGATTTGGAAATCTCATTTATTCGTTAATTGTTGATATAATATATTGATTGTTGTATAACATTGATATGATGTCATACGTGGCGTATATGTGACATCATGACTCCTTTTGGTATATAAACCTTTATATTGATTTAATTTGATTTATGCATACGGATTTTTATTGTATGCCCATGTATATCATTACTGTGGTGACATGGTAATTGTATGCTTGGACCTCCTGTAATGTAAAATGCGATGAGTATATAATGTGGCCGGGTGATCCCCGGTCATGTTATAATACTCATTGTGTTGGTGACTTTCTTGTACTACCGAAAATAATATTGAAGGATGTGGAAAAGATGAAAAATGAAATCCCGGGGAATGTTCGTGAATTCATCCTGGATGCTTTTGATTATCTAACAAAACTTGATGAAGCATCTGTTGAGTTGTCTGCGAATCGATATCTGTTGGAATGTATTGCCAATGGATTTGTTAAGTATGGCTGTACCGCTGATGCTTTCGTGGATCATGCTGATGAATGGATGCGTTCAGTATGCAAATTGTATCCTGAACTGTGGTTTGATCATTACAATCGACAATTGACCGCAACAATTGATTTGATCGATCAGTTGATTGTGATTGATGATAATCTGATTGAGTTGTTGGATTATGTGATCAAGGTTCAACAGAAGTATGGGTTATTGATTCATTACAGATCCAAACAACAAAATCTGGATAATACAACAACACTGTCCCGATTCTTTGAGCATATTGAAAAAATGTATCCGGTCATTAAGGATCGTTATAAGGGTCTTGGGCAAACTGATGCTACGGTTGCCGATGAGATTATTATGAATCCGAAAACTCGGAGAATCGTAAAAGTTACAATTGACGATGTACAACGTATGCGAGATCACTTGTCAATTCTGATTGGTGACTCCAAACAGAATAAGCTGGATCGAAAGAAGATGCTCATGAATTTCAAGTATACAAAGGAAATGATTGATACTTGATTGACATATGAAAGAAAAGAATTGAAATGAGAAGGGACGGTACGTTATGAACTATAACACGGATACTGATGTGAACGAAACGGAATTCGAAGATCTAAAATCCATATATGAGATTACAGAGGAATCACAGATTCATGAATATTTGGAAGATCCGATTATTCTGGATCGATATGTGAATAACTTCGATTTCTTGTACAACCGCGTTGTTGATATCGCGGTGCTGTGTTGGAATAATCCAGGGCAGACGACTAACAAACTGCAGCACACAATTATCCAATTCAAAGTAAGTGTGGATGATACTGAAGTCTTGGGGATTCCACTGAATCGGTTTATGACAAGTTTGGCATTTATCCGAACGATTCTTCCGTACATTCATGACGTGGATATCAACAAATTCATTCTGGATGATTTTATGTCTAATAAGAAACGAGGACAGATTCAGGATAATATTGTAGATGTTCTCGTATCATACGGAAAAGGCATTAAAGAAGTCCAATCGATCATGGCTAGAATGTCTTTGGATCTGAAGGAGTTGCTGTTAATATTCTCGCATGCTGATATGAAGATCTTGACTGCCGAGAATCTGTTCTTGGATCATTACAAAGAATCCGAATTGATTCGGGATATTAATAATACAGAGTATCCTTCTGATATGCAAACATCCGATATCGTTACCGAAAATGCAAAACGATATAAACTATTGGAATCGGAAATGATTAAACGAGGAAATCCGTTCTTTGTTGCAAATAAGTACACAAAGATCCTGAAACCAAAACAGATGGAGGAGTTGTATATTAATTTCTCCCAGATTCCGGATGGTAAGAACATTATTCCTGTCATCATGAATGGTAACGGATTCCGTGCGGGATATCATGACATGGATGTTTTGTATGCGGGGGCGATCGCCGCGAGAGTTCCCGACATCATGAATGAAGAATACATGGGTTCAGCGGGATATTTCAACCGGAACTTGATGATTCTGACATATGGTACAATATCGAAAACGGTATATGATTGTGGTTCTGTAAACCCGATACCGGTAACAGTTGACGAAGATGTATTGAATATGTTCGCAGGTAGATACTATTACGAACAGAAGAACTGTGGTGTGTTGAAGATTCTACATGAACAAGATACACATCTGATCGGGAAAACACTGTGGTTCCGGTCACCGTGTACATGTAACCTGAATGAAGATGTGTGCCATGTATGTTATGGCACACACGCATTGAAGGTTGGGGATCTCAAGGGCGGTTTCATTTACACAACAGAAATCATGACATCGAATGTGTCGCAGAATGTATTATCCGCAAAGCATCTACTCAAAACGAATGCAGAGAAAATTGAAATCTCTGGAGATTTTGACACATATTTTGCGTTGGATTCTTCTGCGGTTGTTCCTGACGAAGAAAAGAAGTTCGATATCTATCTACGAGAAGATTATACTGAAAATATCTCAGATTACCTGGAAATCTATATCGGCAAGGAACTTAAGCCTTTGAGAATTTCTCATTACGCAAATATCCATATTCCGGATAAGATTCTGGATAAGATGAAAGAAGTCAATATTGATGATACAACATACATGAAGATATCTTCTTACAAGGTTCTTGAGGAAGGAGGAATCTTCTGTAATATCACGCCTATCAATATTATGATGACCCAAAAGTATATGGATATCATGCGGCTGTTTGAAAATGATATGTCCAAGTTCGAAAAGGTTGAAGATGTTGTAATCCGGTTGATGCATTTGTTGAAAGGAACAATTCCTTTGCTTTCCGTTCATGGCGAAATCATTATATCCAAGCATCTTCGTGATGTGAACAATAAACTTCTGCGACCGAACTTCCTGGTTCCGGATGTGCCATATCAAATTCTGAAGCTGAAGTCTGCATTACAAAATATCGAAGCTGTTACGACAGCTTTGTCGTTCGAACAGACTCGTCATCATTTGCTACATTCCATCTTCGATGAACGGAATGTAATCAAACGTGTTGGTCCAAGATCTTTTGCAGATTATCTATTTGGAGAAGAAATGGGAGGTTAAGATATGTATTCGATTGGGCCGATTATTGGTTCATTGATGAAACCGAAATATCGCATCATCAATACCGTACTCGGAGAAGACTTTAATCCTGGTAAAGGGATTGACGTGTTCATTGATTTGAATACGCTGATCTCCGCATTATCATCCGCTCAAAAATTCATGCGAGAACTACCATTCTCGGAGAATGTGGAAACCGACATCATTTCCAATGTATTGTATATGGTGAAACATTGGAAAGACTTCATGAAGAAATATGAAAACTATCGGATCTTTCTCATATATAACAGCTTTGGGATGACGATGTTATCTGAACAAGAAACATTAAAATCATATTTACTGCCGTATGTACACAAGTTTGAAAATGACAGATTCAAACAGTTTGTGTATTACTGGAACGAATCCATGAAGCGTGTCGGAATCATTCTTAAGTATATCCCAAATGTGTACTTGCTTTGCACAAATCGATTTGATTCGTTTGTCGTACCAAATGTCGTGGACGATTACAACACAAACGGCAGAAAACGATTGATTCTAACGGGCAATCCGTTGATGACGAATTACACCTATATGGAAAATACATATGTGATGTATACACGTTATCGCCGGAATGCACCATGTCAAATATCAGATCCGTTGATGATTGTACAATCTGTCACATCGGTAGATGATGATGTTATGACAACATTCATCAAGAATAAAGTATTTTATAATCTGATGAATGCAATTGTTGGTGACTTCGATCGAGGAATTATTGGATTATCACAACTTGGTATTTCTACATTCGCAACGAATCTGCTACGATCGGTTGAACGTAGAGAAATCCCTGATAATCCAAAATCTATTGAATCCGTTATGAATGTGATCCAACCGATGTATCAAGACTACATCAAAACATCATATCCGTTGGTGGATATCGATTCCCATAGTAGATTGATCAAACCATCTCAGTTAGAGAAGTTGAAATCTGATATGGTGGATGTGATCGATATTGATGGATTACATTCCATTTCAATTGAAGGATTAAATCTGCTGGAGCTGCTATAATCATCAAATGAATCATTAACATGCCCGGAATTCCGGGCATGTTATATTGTTCATTTATAAAAGAAAGGATGTTAAAAAATGAAAGTACTAACTGTTGTATCTATGTCCGTACCCGCATGGAAGGTGGGCACATTCCATAAGATGTGGGAGAAGAATGCTATCCGTGGGTATGTTTATATTTATTATAAACACGGATGTTCTGTAGTCTTGGAACTTTCTGATGAAGATGTTCAAGAAATGATTCAACATAGTGATTTATTCATGGAAGATGTTTGTGCATCCTTGAATAAATACGTTACGCTAGTAAACGCAGTAAAGCGTACAGTACCGCAGAATGTTGATGAATATGATGATACGCCGATACCTTTACAACAGACTGAGAAGGAATTATTACCGGTCTAACAATAAAAACGATACATGGAACCCGGCATATGCCGGGTTCTGTTATATCGATTTATTTTTTTGAAATTCCTCATATTTTAAACTTCTATATCTATATTATTAATATGGATACATGATTGAGAGCCATGAAATTTATATTCCAGAAAGAAGGTGTAAATATGGAACCTAAAGAAGTTTCAGAAGTAGTCATCTACTCACCAAAAGATGACGAAAAGTTTTTCATGGAATAATTCACGAATACATATAACGAATTACCGTTGGTATCACGGTTATAAAACATATGATACTCTGATAATGTAATCATCACTTACATTATCAGCATACGTTTATAAACAGACCGGATAGTTGTGACTCTCAATCATGTATCCAATAGTCAAACATCCATAAATAAATATGTCAGACCCTGACATTAAACGGGTAGAAAGGACGTTAAAATGAAAAAGATGGATAACAATCAGGCGGATCGCTACATGGCAAGAAAAGAAAAAACATGTGTGAGAATGATTGAATTTACTCTCGCCGTAATAACTGTTGCTACAGCAGTTATTATCATCCTTCTAACCGGCGTGGTTAGATACGATGCAGCTCTCGCGTTGATTACACTTTTCACGAGCGGATTTTCGTTATTGCTATTCGCAGTTGGAACGGCGGACACAACAACGAAAATCATGAGACGTGCTCGGAGAGTGTGTCGGGCTCGGAAAAATGCATATGTTGCATATGCAAAGAAAATCCAGGATAACTGTGATTTTCTGGACTCTGAGCTGGCGAAAGCTAAAGCTCGGCGTAATTTCAATATAAACATCGGGAATTAATTCCCGATGTTCTTTTTTGTCTATTTATATCCCGAAAACGTTTCCATAATACTGGCGAAATGGAGGTTTCAATATGCCGATAAAACGAGATAATTCTAAGCCGCAGGTATTTGAATTACCCGACGGCGATAAGGTTGCCCTGATTACTTGGGATTATATAATGAAGCAATTAGACGAACAACTTTCTCCAATGATTGATTCGTTGAATGCAATTCATAAAGATCTGACAAGAATAGATACAAAATTAGCAGATCTAACTAAGGATATGTAAGTATATAACGAAAGGATGAAGATTTATGGATCAATTTTTTCAGACATTGGTTTCTGTGATTGCTGATCAACAGATGATTATTAACGGTATAGCAAATAAACTGGATAAGATAGAATCTCTGGGTGGCGGAGGTGGTGGAGGCTCTGCATCGATTGAGGATTATGAGTCTGGTAAAACATATACTCGGAATATGCTAATTGTAGATCCGAACACAGAAACGGTTTATCGTGCACTGCGGGAGTACACCGCAATTACAGTAACGGATGACGTTAAGAACGGCAATCTGAAGCTTGTCGGTTTTGAATCACAGGTTGTTACACTCGATCATCAACCGACCCAGCAAGAGATTAATACGTTACCGGATTCAGCATTGGTTGCAACATATTCTACATCAGAAACACCATATGATCCTGTGACCGGTGGTTAATTTTTTCATTTATAATAGGAAAGGAGCGTGAAAATAAATGGGGAGAAAACTTGTCGGGTATAAGAACCGGTTATGGGAAGTTATACATGATTTTCAGTATACTGGTCAAACCGAAGAAGTTACTGTTCCCCCAGGGGAATATTTGTTAATATGCCACGGCGCACACGGTGGCACGTCACAATATCAGACAATTTGTTATGGCGGTTCTGCCATGGGTATTTGGAATAATACGCATGAACAAAAACTGTACGTGAATGTCGGCGGGAATGGTGAATCTTATACGGATGATAAAACAAAACGAAATCTGGGTGGTTTTAATGGTGGTGGCAATGGCGGTTTAACATATAATACCGATTACACAACCATCAATACGAATTATCTACCAGGTGCCGGAGGTGGAGGCGCTTCCGATATCAGGACAGTTCCAGAATCCAATGATTCCACAGACGATCAAACCATACCGCAGGAATATAAACAAGTCCCGTATGTTGAATGTTGTGGGGCTGGATCATTCGTAAAGACAGATTATATTGTAACTGGTGATACATGTATCGAATGTGATTGCGTTGTTTATTCAGATGCACGCAGAAAGAATAATACGTTATTCGGAAACTATCGATCTGACAACAAACGCTTCTTGTTCACAACCAGGCATGCTGATACCGCAAAACCATATTTCTTTTACGGAAATTCTTACTCCAACTCAACCACGGATTTCACATATAACGAGAGAATCAAAATCATTACGGATATAAAAACAGCGTACTGGTACAGGGGAGAAGATCTTGTTGGATCTATAACTGTAACGACAACGTATACCCCGAGTGTTGGAAATCTGTACTTATTCGCAGGATTATCAAATGAAGAAACACACGCAAGAATATACTCTTTTAAAGCAACAGAAAATAGTGAATTGAAATTGGATCTGGTTCCGTGTATACGGAAAGAAGATAGTGTCGCAGGATTCTATGATACAATCTCACAAAAATTCTATGGAAATTCTGCATATCCAAATTACCAACAGAATCAATTAAAAGCACCATCCGATTCTCTGAATTCACGATTCATTGTTGCAGGTGGTGGTGCTGGGGGTCGCAACGGTACAGTGGTAACAATGTATGCAGATTACGCCGGTAATGGTGGTGGTGCTGTAGGAGGAAATGTTACAACATGGACTGATGAGACAACGAATGGAAAACGTGTATCTTCATTATATGCAACGCAATCATCCGGATATGCTTTTGGTATAGGAATGAATGCAATTGATAAGTTTGCTTCAGGATCAGGTTCGAATTCTGGATGTTGTGATGGTGGTGCTGGCGGTGGATGGTTTGGTGGATATGCTGGCTTAGCCGGATCAGAAACTGCGACCGGTGGTGGTGGTGGCTCTGGATATGTATTAACCGAGTCTTCATATAAACCTGAGGGTTATCTATTAAACGAGGATTTCTATTTGACTGATACGTTCCTTGGTGGTGGTGATGCATTTGAACCACAAGTATTAATCTGTAGCGAAGTATCAACCATCAAAACAGGGGATCATATAGATTTTTATTGTACCGGAGAAATGACGAAGTTGCAGTTGTTTTCTGGTGTGTACGATTTTAAGTGTTACGGTGGTGACGGCGGCGTTCGTTATCGGCAAGAAAATACCGCAAGAGGCGGTGAGGCTGGCGGTAGGATCAACATTCCCACATTAACATCTGCATACGTGACTGTTGGTGGTTCTGGTATTGGTACCGGTTTACTATCGTCAGAGTATGCACTGATGAACCGACCGACAATGATGTTTAACGGCGGCGGCGCACCAAGCGCCATGGGTAAATCCTCAAACACCGGTATGGGTGGTGGTGGCGCAACAGATATCCGACTCGGTTCGGATTCATTATATGCACGCGTATGTGTAGCATCCGGTGGAGGTGGTGAATCCGCATATCTGGGTGGCGCCGGGGGTGGTGCTGATGGTAAAGCAGCAGCAACCTCAGGTTATGGCATATCACCCGGTCCAGGTACACAAACAGAATCCCCACAAAATGCATCATATCCAACAATAAATGGCGGTTTCGGTTATGGTGGTAACGGAGTTCTTGTGTCTAGAAGTGCCGGTGGTGCTGGAGGCTCTGGTTGGTATGGTGGATCTGGAACGCAACCAAATGGTTCATCGGATAATGGTAAAGGCGGTAATGGAGGATCGGGTTTTGTATTTACAAAAGATACAATCGTTCCTGCCGGGTATTTACTGAACTCTGATTATTATATGACAAACGTCGTGAATGCCACAATTTTAGCTGGAAATGCAGTTTGGCCTATCGGACACACAAAAGCAGAAATCGATGTTGTTACTGCGAATACTTCGAGATTCTTATGTGGAGATTCAGAAGGATATAAGTACTTCAGTGCGGCAGAAAACCGTTGGGTGTTTTTACGTAGTGCAATAGATGGGGTTTTAACGGATGAAGATTTTGATGAGCACCCACAATATGACTTGGTGAATGTAAACGGACTACTTTCGCCGTATACCATATATGTGAAACAATCTGAAGACATGTATGATCAATTAACGATAAATGTTACACCGAACAAACAAACAATCCACGGTACATTCAAAGAAGATCTGAATATATCTAATATAACGACCGATTTTGAATATGATTCTTCGATTATGAAGATAGATACAAATGTTTCAAAACATGGTGTTGCTGAAGCAAGTACAATTGATATGGTTATTACGATAATCCCCGTTTCAACATTTGACCAACCAGGTAAATTGTACAGCCTACAGGTATTTTCTACCGGAAGTACGGGTAAGGTTATAGAATATAATCCTCCACAAAAAGAACCAATTAAAGGAGACAAGAGCTTACTTCCAGTTGGTACTGGTATGAGAATTCCAATGAAGTATCGTAATTATTATACAACATTGGATGATGGTACTCCAATAACAAGTATTCAGAATTGCTTTGTGAGAGAAAAAGATCGCATGATTTATATTTTTGCAAGGATGAATAATTCGGTATATGCGCTGTATCAGTTTAACATGTTAACATGTGAGATTGATAAACTGTGGGAAAATAGTCGTCCAGGATCACAAACAAATTATGGAGACTTTCTATACGACCCGGATCAACGTATCATTTATTTGCTAAATACAGTTAATACGATCAGTTCAGGAAACTACATTAGTGCAATAAATATTGATACAGATGAATCACAATCGATTTGGATTAATCCAAATAGTATGTTACATTATGCATACGGGAAATTAGAAGTATATAAAGACCGTTACATTTTAACGACTCTCTTGAAGTATGCAAATAAAAAATATACTGTAGGAATTCTGATTACAGATCCAAACACAACACAGAGCGAATCTATTATATATGAAGGGGATGTAACACCATTCATATTTGGTGATTACTCTGTGGGGAAGACAACTTGTATCTTGACCGATTATCAAACAGAATCTTCTAGGAAAGATGTTATGATGGTTTGTGATATTGGTAATAAAACATGGTCATTTGTAACGTTGCAAAGTGGCGCAACTACAGTAACATGCTACCATGATGGAAAATTCTATATCACACAAAAGAATTATCTGTACATTTACGATGAGGAAACGAAAACAATTGAAGAAACCATTGTAACTCCGTGGAATACACAGAATCCTTATTATATCACATATGGGAACGGTGTTCTGTATGTTGCAATAGATAATTCACCAACGTTATATGTATATGATTTGAAACACAAGAACTTCACCTCGGTCGGTATGAGAATACCTATGCCGTCATCCTCATCGTATGGTACACCAAAGAACTATCGCCCATGTGCATTCCGAGGATATTACTTTATCGCAAACGCACAATTGCTTGCGGTGAATGCAACAAACCGAAACAAATACGCTTTGGGATATAAGTATAATCAATATCTGTTCCCGTTGGATAAAACACACGAAGCAAATTACACATATGATGATCGGTTTATAACGTTCACAGATTCTCATGTAAGAATACACAACGGTGATTTGATTTATCCATTGGAAATGTATGACGAAAAGAATCTGATTAAATGTGTAACGATCGACAAGAAAGATTATTTTGAAATCATAAAATTCACGTTATCGAAATCATAATGTAGGAAGGAGGATACCATGAATCAATTAGAAACATTCATTCAGAATTTTCAACATGAAAACCAGATGCATGGGGTTTCGAATGTATATGTGTTAGAAACATATAGCCGTGACGGTGAAAGAACAAATCAATGTTTTGGCATGAATCTGATGACTGATCTAGGGTTTATTCAACGATATTCACAGGGTATTGATTTCCCGACAAATTTGTATGTCGGGAATGGTACGGACGAAACATTTTCGAAATCATCAAATGTTCTAATGTCCGTGTTGTTTAACGGGACGCCGGCTACTGTTGAAGATAAAACTCGAAACCATGCAATTCCGATGTTTTATTCAAAAGGAGAATCCACCGGTGACGGAATCATCACAACGTTATGCAGATTCCTGAAGGCTTCTTATAATTATACAATATCTGGAGTCTCTGAAGATACGCTCATAACCGAGTATGGTATCGGAACTGCGTACAATCAATTGTGGACACATTCATTCGTATACGATATCAAAGGTCAAAAGACAACAATCACGAAGAAACAAAATGAGAAACTTGTGATTCATGTTTATTTGTGTTGCTCGTACTATGAGAATTTGATTACGGATAATTGGGATAATGGGATCTATCCCATGATTACAACGAACCAGTATATGTTCCGGAGATTGGTTCCGTCAAATGTTTATACTTATAAACGGAATAACATCAAACAACCACGAACAATCCAACAAACAACATTTTCTAAAGTTGAAAACTCTACAATTACGAATACCACAACCGTATCAAACTTCACAATGACGAATGGTACGACGAATGATACCGGATATTTCGATGGTTGGGCGTTGTATGATGATGGGTTCGTGATGTTTGAACCACAGTACTTGGACACACCTGAAGCTTTTGTTCTAGAGAATTTCCTATCCAATAGCTCGAGTGATGTTTACGGTTTCTCACAGAAGTTTGGCGCTTCTGCAGAAGCGCCGTTTACCCAACTCGATATTACTGGTGTGAAAGCATTCAATGCAAAAACAAAAGCATGGGATGTTCCGTTGTCATATTATAACGATCCTACACGAATATATGATGAGACGAGTATGCAAACCGCATTTGTTCAATCATTGTATTATTCAAATAAAATTAATTACAATGATGAACCGGATAAATGGTTTGATAATGTAATCAAGATGTATGTTTATCAGAACCTATACCCAGATAACCCTATCGTTGAAATTGATACTTCTGCGGCAACATTATATGCGGCAGAAAAATACTGGGATAAAGATACCTGGGTAGAGATCACAGATTTCAAAAACATCCCAGAACAAGCTCGTAGTTATCGTTACTGGATTACGAATGTAAATAATTCGAATTTAAATCCGACCCGTGAGAGAAAACCATTCCATCTGAAGACTCTGGATACGGATGGAACTTCTGTAACAGGATATGATTCGTATCCAACATTCAAACAATACAACACGGATTATTATCAAAATTATTCTCAATGTGATAACTATGAATACGGCTGGTATCTCAAAGGGGATCGTGTATTTGTACCAAAGAACGGTTTAACATTCAAAACAAATACGATATCCAAGTACACGAAGAATTACACGTATGGAAAATGGTTGATTGTAATTACACAAAATGCAACATCACTACTTGTATTTGATATGAGTAATGTGCAGACTTCATTAACACCTCCGGCAGCAACAACTGTAACATTACCGTTTACATCCACGACAGTAAATCTATATAAGAATACAGAAACAACAATCACGGAAAGCTGTACAGGTATACTGTGTTTCCAATCTGGAAATGAATCATGTATATTGGATATGCGTAGTGATACGATTACAACAAAGAAGATTGATGCTAGAAGCTCATGTGCTATTTACGGAAAAAACCAGATCGCGTATATCCCAACGGATGTTGTGGAGTTGCGAGTGTATGATTTGACAACAGATGCTGATATCCGTTCTGCATCTTTACCAAATACAGCAATCCCCGTGACGATGGTTGCACATACAAACTACGTATGGTTTACGGATTGTTCATCATACGAATATGTTGCGAATATACAGGAAACTGTCGTGACATTTGATGAGGTTGTAACCACTAATGGTTATCTGCCGAATGGTAATGGGGGATTATGGATTACATGTGTTGATAACGTGATTCTGATATACGAATGGTGCACAAAAGATGTTTCGAAGGCTGTATATTTTACATTGGACGATGTAAAAACACAGAAACACATCCCAACTTCATTTGTGGAGAATGTGACGAATATCTATGAAAATTACGCAACATGCTTCTATCTCCGATATGTTGAGAATAATGTGTTAATGTTAATGATCACTGCAACTTACGGTACTGAATATGCAAGAAGTGATGTAATCGATTTTGGACGGTATCTTGCAGATGGTGGGGTATTGGGTAAACATTTTGCTGCGTCTAAATATGGATCATTCACGATGTTTGGTAAATTTATCATATTACAGCATTATTTAAAAACACTAGGTATGTCATATTTACCAATACGGATAGAAGGTACAACAAAAACTGTGACTGCGAATACGTATATCAAAAACATTGAGAATAAAAGTTTCGCAATTTCATATACGAATGAACCAGTGTTCTTGGGTGTTCCACCCGGGAAACAATTATAAACTGGGGTGACGATATGGCTAATATTTTCAATAGTAAAGAAATATACATGCATATTCCCCACAGCATACATGGGAAGGAAACATTGGTTCCGATCAATGGATTGTATGTTGTAGGGGAATATCGTTCCCCTTTTTATATCGACGGGCATCTGCATATTTCAAACATCCAAACATCCAAAGCAAAGATCGCGAATTATACCGAAGCAACTGTTAGCATGCCCGATCACACATTCAACATATTACCAGTTGAAGTGGACACCAGTACGCCGATTGCGATAGACTATTATACATTGGCAAATACTAATGTGACGGATCATGCGTTTAATATTTTACCAATCGAGGTGGATACCGACACCCCAATCAGTATTGATTTATTTGCACGAAATACAGTTAACATGACCGATCATGTATTTAACATACTACCAATCGAAGTTGACGCAACCACTCCAATCGAACTGACATTCTACACGCAAGGTTATTATGGAGGAATGTCCGAGAGCTGTTTGCGTATTCGTACATTAACAACAACGAAAGCACAGATATCAAATGTCACAATTTAACATAGAAAGGAGAGACAATTATAACATGGGAACGAATCCTATACCAAACAAAGATTTCCCCGAAGGTTTAAAGAAATTCCGGGAGAATTACAAAAATAAATATGGAAGATATCCAGATGGCCATAACATGTATATTCTAGAATCTTATGATCGTGAAGGAAACAAAACTACCGAAGCGTATGGTTTGAATGTTTTAACAAATACCGGTATGACGTATAATTTCGGATCGAACTCAGGTCAAATTATTGTGTCTAATACGAAAATGTTCATTGGTTCCGGGGAGACGGATCCGACCCCGGAAGATACAACACTCGAAAGCCCTATAACCACAACTGCAGCGACAATATCTACAAACGATAAGGGTGTTTTACAATATGGATATTTAGCAAGATTTCCAATGACTTATGATGCTGACACGGATACTATTTCTCAAGCAATCCACGTGTATACTGGATATTTTGATTATAACATTTCTGGTGTAACAGAAGACAAAGAAATCCACGAACTTGGCTTGGGAAATTCAATCACGAACTTATGGGCACATGCCAAAGTTTATGATGCTAATGTTGACGGGGTTTCCACCCCGATCAAGAAAAAGTTAAATGAAAGATTGATCATACAAGTATTACTCTCTGCGTCATACAAAGTCGGTACTACGATATCAGATCTCTATGACAAAGGTGTTTATCTCACATTTGAACCTAGTGTATTTTTAGCAGAGTTGTGCTCGGCTAATAAGTACTTTTCATCCGCACAACGGATTTATGGCGTTTCGAAAACAAAAAATCAATATCAAGCAACAAACGGTTGCCACGTTGACACATTCATGGCAAATAAATGTTTGATCTCCGACAATGTTGCAACGGGAACACTAAGCTTCGGATCAGACTTGATACAGAAAAACGGTTCATATATTTCTAAAATCGTAATAGGAACTAACTTTATCCCTACTGGAACCTATCACAATTATTATGAGCTATATCCATATCAGAGATTATTGCTCATTGAAGGTAGAAAATGTGGAGTGAAGTTGCCGAGTCCGGAAGAACTAGTGTTTGAGAATTTGTATACTAAGGACCATAAATCATCCAGTATTATTCCATCATGTGTGAATGATAGAAATAATTTCGAGTTAGACACGAATGCTACCGAAGTTGTTGAGTTGGGTGCTGACGCTAACAAACCACACTCATGGCAATATCTACCGGTTTCCCAAATGAACATTAAATCATGTATGATGTATAATCACTCGACAAAGCAATGGGATATTTCCGAGACTGTCGAGAATAATTCCGATTACGATTATGACGCAGCACAATGGTATTACTATTTATCTCCATATATGAACACCCCGGATGGAAATAAAGTTGTTCGTATATTTACAAACCGAATGACGGAATTCCCAATCACATCATTAAATGTTTCCGGTGCAAAAATATATGCGACAGACAAATATTGGGATCCAGTATCATGGATCGAGATAGACGATCCGTTACATGTATCTGAAGCATTGCAAAAGAGACGGTACTACATTGACTGTTCAAACACAAAAGATTTACGTCCAACGTATGATTGTGTAAAACATGGTATTATTACGATAAACCAGAAAAAGGAGATTACAGTTCCAGATACACAAAAATACGGCATTAAATCTTTGGTTAATGAAACACTCGGGTATTTTACAACGTTTTCATCTATCGTATTCCCAGATAGTGATGATCCGATTATATACGAATTAAAATGCTTTGGTAATGATACCAACTACAGTAGTCTACGATGGAATACTAAAGATGGTTCTAGAATACTGATGTTATCTAATGCAACAAGTTTGTGGAACGACGAGAAACTTCGGGTTTATACCATTACAGATTCTTCATCAGAACCAACATTCCATGATGTTACATTGAATTTTACCGGGGAAACAAATCAATCAACAAATATGCGTACGTTCACACGAAACGGATTTTATTGTTCTCAAAATAAATCCGAGAAAAGTTGTGTGATATTGGATATTGTTGGTGATGTTGATGGTGTACCAACACAGTATGAATTAACAAATATTCAACATTGTTACGCCATGGATTTCACGGATAACTGTGTATACTTAAAGGATGATTCCGATGGATTGGTCTTTGAGATATATGATATGAGAAACAAAACTGTTGTAAAGAGTTTTACGATAGAAGATGGGTTCTCATTCACAGGAATTGTAGGATGGAATAATGTCGTTTACGTTCGAACGAAAAAGACTGATGGAACATACGTAATACACGTGTATGACGCAGATAATGATCAAATGTCCAGAGTTAGCGATGTTGATTTCCCGAATATGGATGTTGTTTATGACGGTAATATCGGGCAGATCATCGGAACATCATCAGGTAGCACAAAAATAGTGTATGGTCACTATCCAATATGTGCAGAAGATTGTATGGTTCTTTATCAGAATGCGAGTGTACAAAACTACGGCTTCCATTACCGTGATTATGCTGTGACGCCGTATGTGTTTATAAAATCACAACCCGACACTCCAACACCAGTCTTTACAAAGAACAGCGTGAATGCGGACATTTCTTTCTATTTGGATAACATGTATAACGATTCTGACGGAAAACATGTTTATTTATATGGAAACGGATGGTTGACTTCGTCCGAGGTCATTGGTACATCCTGTGAACCGAGGGTTATTGATATCGGTAGAGTGATCGATACAGGTCAACCTGATCCTGAATTTCTATACAATAGGCAAAACTTCAATCCAGCAGTCTTGAATGATCAATCATACTTAACGATTGCTGTATATAAAAACTATCTTATCTATCAGAAGAATCTCGAAGAATCTTCGAATAAATATGAGATGTACCCGATTGAGAATTTTGTCCCTCACAAACTCACGATTGAGACTGATACGATTCAGTCATATAACAATCCAAAACGTTTGAGAAATAATCGGGCACATACGTTCCGGATTACCAACGATCTTTACAAGTGGACATATTAAAGAATAACATTATAACCGGGGCAAATGCCCCGGTTATATAAGAATTATATTTACACAATATTGATTACGATATCGTCATCTGACATCACGAACATTTCTGGTGTGTACCGTTCCAATTCTAGTTTCGGCATATCCTCCAGCTTTTCCCAGCATCTTACGATACCCTGAGTATTCGCATCCTTGTAATCACCGTTTGGTTTATTCTTGTCTCCAGTATACCAACCCTTGAATTTTAGCCAAGCGACATTCGTATGTGCTTCCAACTGTTGGATTACATGAGACAGATAGATGTTATTGTCCATGCTTATTTGATCGATTGGGGTGTGAATACTTGTCAAACGATTGAAGTATGATTTTACAATACCGCGTAATTCATTAATGGTATTCGTTGACAAAGCTTGATTATACAATCGAACATCGAATTCTATTTGTACATGGAGATCTGGCCAGAATTTTACTGTTGATTCATTGTAAGATTTCTTATAATCTACATCCGCAACATATGAGTGTGGTTTTCCATACGTAGCAATCAACTTCACATCCAGGTGATTGTTACCCTCCAAACGATTAAAGATCACAGGTTCAATTGCATCGTTTACCGTTGTGAATGCTCGTATGAATGATTCAAAACGTGTAGACATCATGGTTGAATACTCGATAAAAGGAATTAACTGTACCATCATCCCACCATTTACATTTACAGACGTAAAACCATCATTCACTCTGGATACGTAATTATTCAGTTCTTCCCAGATCTTATCCCATGGCAGTTCATTACCAGTATTATCCCTGTTATATTGGATGATTGTATTGATACAGTCAATCGTATGCTGGATACTATTCTCAAGAGAGTTTATACCAATTCTTGTTGCAACAATTACATCATTTTTCAACGTCTCATTCACATAAGCTCCATAAGTTTGTATTTGGGTAAACGTGGGATTCTTAGTATCGATTTCGTTCATACGATTATATGCATACTCTCGTAGTGTAAAAATCGTATAAACATTTCTTTCATCATAGGAATCCATTGTAATCATGTTATTATACAAAGACTGCTGTTCTGACGTAGGAGCAGAAGAATCACCAAAGTTCACAACACTGCGCATGTCTTTCAATTCTTGCACTAACGTAACATCATCCAACACGTAACGATCAATCAACCGGAATCCTGTGAAATCATCATTTGACGAAATCTCGGATGGGCGTTCAGGATCATCCGACCGAACAAGAATAGAGATTTGTAATTCCGGGGTTACTGCGTCGACAGTAACCCCTGACCCTGACGTAGAAGAAACCCAACTACCGCCACCGTTATCAACCGACGCAATGTTGATACGGTTATCCAGATCAACCAATTCATTCAACGGAATCATATTTACTTCAAAGCTATAACTACCATCGGATTCAAGTTGAACAGGCTGCATTTCTACTCTACCAGATTCAGAACCATTTACCATGGAATGTAATACAACACGCATGTTATTTAGATTCATGGGAAGCAGTTTATTTGCAATATAGAACATCGGTTCATTCTCTTTTAATTCTGAGAAAGGAATTCGGTAATAATCTACAGAACCGCTACCTGGAGTTGGCTTCATTTCGGCATACAAAATTACTGTACCTGGACCAACATTTGATAGGTCGAATACATAACCACCATTCCCATCGGATTCAAATTCATATGGTATGTACACATATGCCGCATTTGATATTGTGAGGTGTGTTTCTGTATTATTGGCATACCGAATTGTCAAATATACTGATGGTGTATACGGTAGTCCGATTTGTGATAGATTGGTTTCTCCATATTTAGAAAGCTTCGTTTTATATGCGGATCCAACCGTAATACTCGTAATATCGCCAAAATTCGATGAATCCTTCAACCGTAGTTCATAATAATTTTGGGTGGATATACGTTCAAATGCCAGCGGAGAATCTTCCGCGATATTTGGTGTAGTTGAAATCTCGGTATCGCCCGTTACATACACGGAGTAATCTTTACATCTGCCTTCTGTGCCCCAGATTTTATCATCGCCGTATAGCATCGTGATATCACCAGTAATTGGGATGAATACACGTTTACTCTCGGCCTCGGAATCATCGTCGATCCAGATATCATTCAGAGACCATTTATTTTCATCAATACGATTCTTTGTTTTTACACAGAAATACGTTTTATATGGATTGAAAGATGTGTATCCTACCTGTTCTTTTCGTAATGGCAAAACGGGGATATTCGAAGCGTATAGATCAAGCGGTTGATTAAAGTATGTCCACATGCTGTTTGTAAACAACGGTGCAATGGCATTCTTACGAACATACTTCACCAACGGTTCTCCATTTTTCCACTTTGTTACTGTAGGAACGATATATGTTTTGATATTGTAATAATCCTCTTTATATGTCCGGGTGATTTTTGTTGTGATCGGAGTACCATGATAAATATAACTAATATCATTTACATCGTCATTTATATTTGTGGGCAATGTTAGTTTCGTTGCAGTTACACTATCAGTGATCCAAGGATTAAAATATCCGATTGCAAAAGGATCTTTCTGAATACGGATACCAAAAGGATTTGCAAACATGAATTTTTCATTCACATTCATCAAAGTTTTCGCGGTTTCAACCTTACTACCATCTGATGTGTACGGTGTAACTGTGAAACGAGCGTGTGGATCATCTGATGATAATGTTGTGTATTTCCATAACCATCCCGGAGGAATGATAATCTCGTTATTCCCAACGGTATTATCGTTGTTTGAATATAGCACGCTATATGGAATCAAACCATGTAGCGTGTTTGTTCTGAATACATATTCATCATCATCCTTTAATGCGATATATCCACTCCACAGTCTTTCCCATGGATCATCTCTACGTTTAAAGAAGAAAGGATATAATACGTTCTTGAAAAAGAATGTTTGGAAATATTCATCCAAATCATGGTCAGTTGTGATTGCGTTCGCTGTGTTATAGGCTTCTATGGTTTCTCGACGTACGGTTTCTGTTGTGCCGATATTCGTACCACCCCGGCTACCGGAAATTACAAATGCGGCTTTCATAACATTTGCATTGTTCGTGTATCTGTTTGCCGAGGTGATGACTGATGGTTGTTCATCATTCTTGAAGCCCGTGAAGTTTGCCGCAGTACCATGGCATGTATACATGGTGATTTCAAACTTCGAATTGATTTCTGGAACAAAATATCGATTACCATTCAGCTGGAACATAAACCGAATGGTTTGCGGATTATCCATGATATAATGAATATACGGGTCCATATCAGAAACAGTTGAATGGATTGGTAAAATGTGATCTCGATCCAGATACGTTTCATTTCCGGAACCATCAATGTACTTGACATCAAATCCGCAAATATGATTGTCGCAGGTGATTACCTTATCTGCATTCGGAATTCCGTTCGTCATGTTATTTGCAATGACATACGTTTTACGCTCATATTCAGACGCAGTAATCATCAAACACAACCAAACATCTGTAACTCTATATGTGATATACACATTCTTATTTACTGCAGCACAGTTTGCAACATCACGATTGATATACTGCACGTTCCACGCAGGTACTGGTGCTGATATGGATGAAGTTTCAACCTTCTGGTATTGGATCAAAATATCGTAATCTAGTGAATAAACACTGCCGTTTTCCAGATTAAACTTCGTATTTTTATCTAATACGAATTCATATAATCCGGTCGCAGGATTCCGTACTGCATTATTGTAGATATCTTCTATTTTCAATTCCAATAGAAAATTACATACGGATGGTGTTGCAAATGAATATCCAATATTAAATAAAGCAGCTTCTGAATAAATACTGTCAGGAAGAACAGCTTTTGTGATGAATGATTCATTAAAATAAAATGAAGATGTATACGCAAGTTGTTCCATACTCTGCGACATGTATTCATTGACCAATGAAAAGAACCCGGTATTCAGGACATTCAATGGTACATCATGAAACACACGAGGAGCTAATTCTTCTGACACATATTTTTTGATTTTTGCATCATCAGAATAGTTATTCAGAACAACATTTGTTTTATCTGCCATTATGAGAACTCCCTTCATATATTGTAAATAATATGTTCAAAAACTCATCGATAACGTTTGATGCCGCAGTATATCAGTGGTTTGAGAACACACATTATGAAAATGTCGAGGATATACATTCATAATGGAACTATATATATTCGCTATTCTAAAAGAAAGGAATGTGATTATGAATGCCAGATAAAGTTCAATTAAAACGAGAAGAACTTGTTGGTGATTCTGTTGTTCTGGAAGATATCAATCCCAAAACAGAAACATCAGCAGTTGAAGATTCTAGCACAGGAAATGGTTTAGATCAAACCTTAGACAAGATGTGGAATGCGATTAACAATAAACTTTCGCGTGTTGTGAATTCTGTGAATGGACGAACGGGTGTTGTCGTATTACGACCTGATGATGTTGGTCTGTCCAATGTGGATAACGTTTCATTTTCGGATATCAAACAATGGGTGATTAACAAACTCACAGAAGAATTCGGTTATAAACGTTTGGAACTGTTTGATTCATTGGAACAAGTTCAAGCTTTGGTCGATCAGAATGATATTATATATCGAGACAAAGCGTTTTACGCATCCAGGATTTCGGCAACAGATTTTCGATCATGTATCGGATACATTTACTTTGATGAAGGAAGGCAGAAACTCAATTTCCAGTATAAGGCTATTAGCACGATCGGTTATACGGATAATTCTATTGTTTATAATGAAAAAGTAAACGAGAATGACAAGACAGGTGGAGGAATCGGTGTTCACATTTGGAAGTATGAAGAAGCATTAGAACTTTATAACGGAGCTTCAAAAGAAGATTCTGGTCTGCGAATCAAGAAAGAGAAGCTTGCGGGAGATCTGTATTTCTTTGAAGGTGTCTATGGTAACGGGGAATCTTCTGATGATACTGCGATGTTGTATTTTACAAATACTCCGGCAGGTGCTCCAAAAGCCCAGATTTATATTGATGAAAAATATGTTGGAGAATATTCTTTAAGAATGAAAGATTCTTCAAAGAAATATAAATTGAAAGCCGGAGATATAATCTTTTGTTTCTTTAAAGATTACCATGATACTTGGAATGATCAGGCGTCACGCTACGATCTGAAACCTGGGATGGATCGTAATCTTACTGGAAACGGTAGATCTATTGGTAAGGTGATATCCGGACCATCAGACCAGGAACCAAACAAAACAACCGTCATCAAATTCTACCAGTTTGATGGTGTTGAGTCTTTTTCTTTGGAGGAAGACTCAAATGACATGTATTCGAGCGAGGATAGCAGTTCATTCTTGGGAAGACGCCATATGGACATCAGAACTGCAAAAACATCCATGAGTATGTTTCCAAATGACGTGCCTATCGATATTTCGTGTATGGATGCGGTTGCTGATACTTCTACTATGGCGAAAACCCCAATGAACACATATTCAAAGAATGCACCAGCAAATGTCGAACAACCTCGGGTTCAAGTGAATTTCCCGTATGGTCCAGAGTTTGTATCCTTCCGTGGTAAGAATTCTGGAGGTGGTATGGTTTTAAACACTGATGCATCATTATGTGTGCAACCATACTTGTATTTTGCAGAACAACCTTGGGAATTTGGTGAAACCAAAACAAAACATGCTGTGTCAAATTGGCATAGTCCACTCAACATGTCACAAACGACCAATGACAAAGGTGAACTTGAATGGACGGATACACTGTCTATACCAGCAATCAGCAAGAACAGTAGCTCGTGGAGCAAACGTAATGCACCGTCCGCAGCTGTATTTGCAGGGAACTCATCTTTTGTGGGTGTAAATTTAAATAAGAGCGTAACGTTACAAGATCCAGATAAGGTACCCAGCCAGACAAACATGTATAAGTTTGCAAATCTTTCTGGATTAAAAGTCGTTCGATCACACGAAACTTTGAGCAAAGCGCAGCTTGGATATGCTGATTCTGATGAATTGCTATCGGAAGGACCACAAGTGGGATCTAAGATGAGTGGTGGATTAGCGGTAAACGTTGGTAAGGGTCTCGAAATCGCACCGGGGAAGTATCCAGAAACATATTCTGAATATTACGACGGTGGTAAAATTACGGTTCGTCTTGGTGATGGAATGAAATTCGACGAGTCTGGTCGTGTGGCTATGGATCTGGAATCAAAGATTGGACAGGGATTATATATAAATCAGGATACCAGTCGTGTTGATATCTGCTTAAAATCTGTGACTACTTCGACAAGCTCGATTTATCCTTGCGATGGTCTTGAATTGATACCTATCGTTGGAGATACCAAAAATCGTAAGGCGTTGCATATTAAGCTGGATACTGTTGTGCGAGATCCATATAACAGAAATGAAGTTTGGGGTAAACCGGAGCAAAAGACCCACGGTGGTTTGGATTTCGACAAGTACGGTAGACTATGTATTGCTGAACTTATAAATCTAAAATTTGTGGATAAATATAACACAGAGGTTGGTTATTACCCACTTGGAGAACTTGCCGCTAGTGCAACTGAATACTCAAATGCAACAGACGACAGATTCGACCCTCTGCCAGAAAAGGTTCCAGCAACAACCATTCGCCTAGGTGAAGGTCTTAAGATTGAAAAATCTGAAACAAACGAGAACGAATGGATTATCAAACTCGATAACTAAAATAAGAAAGGAGCAAATATATTCATGAATACAAGTTTTAATGCAAACGATCATCTTTCGTTCGCAGATCAGTCTGATCTGAAGAAGCATGGCTTACATGGTCATGTCCAGATATTCAAAGAAGATACGAAAACTGGGAAAGTTTCTTTATGGGATGAACATGATAACATTATACCGATCTCGGGTTATCAATTCATACTGATGAAAATGTTCGGATTGTATCTGGACTCTCCGCACAATAAACAAGGTAATGTTTATGAAAATATCGGAAAGGATACAAATCTAACAATCCCTGATATGAATAACACAGATCAACTTGCAATCGGTATCGACCCAACAAAGTATTCTTCAATGGAAGATGATATCTCATCTGATTATTTCGTAAAGGGATTTATGATTGGTAACGGTGGTTCTGGAGAAGACAATATCACAACCAAGAATTCTGATTATTCATTCATCAAACTGAGAAACCCGATACCTTTCCAACAAACCAACGGTTCAGCGCCGCTGGATTCTTCAATCGCAGGACAATATCTGGGTGGCCTTCGGGGTTCTTCTGCAAACAAATTCCCAACCGCTTACTACATTAAAAAATTCGATGAAACACCGCATATCTATCACACATGGTGGAGGGATGGTCAAAAGTGGGATTATATTGATCCGGTAACAAAGAACGATCTCGGTCCAAACGCAAAAAGCGGTGTTGGTAAAACCAATCGAATTGCAACATATGCAGAATGCAAACTATCTATTTCAGAATCAGATTGTATTGCATATTATAACAAGACTGGGAGTACAGAAACCGCAGTTGTGAATGAACTGGGTCTAGCATGTTTTGATACAACATATGGAACCCGGTCTATCGCAGAGATGACATATAACAAACTGATCAAGGAACTGATCATGTTGGTATTTGATAAAAAGGATACATCCACGGATCGAGATGTAAAGGCAATTGCAATTGCAAAAGATGTCCTTGCAGTTTTGAAAGCTGATGAGTTCGATATCACGTCTTACGGTCAGTCCAATATTAATGCATGTATGTCAGTAATCGAAACGATTGCAAACTCCACAGAAGGAAATGTTGCATATGATGTTTGCATGACCGAGCTTGTAAAGGATACAAATATCGGCGTAGAAGCATTATACAATCAGGATGGTACTTTGATTAGTACCAAGGATACATTTTTGACGAATTTGTCTGATACTGCATTCTCGGCATTAACTGTTGACGAAGCAGAAAGAATTCGGTTAGTGACGTATTATCCATTCAAATCTTTTGCTTTAGAATCAAACGTACGATTGTTGATCTATTATAGAATCTATGCGAATTAAAATAACAGGGAGTGACATTTGGATGGATTTGAATGCAAAAAACACATCCGAAATATTAATGACCTTGAATAATAAAACAAAAGACCTTGTTGCAACATGTGCAAGTATATTCACATCCATCAAATGGAAACATGTTTCTTTTGTAATACCAACAGCACCAGAACCTTCACATCGTCCGCGCTTATGTGGATACCGCGTGTACGTTCCTGGTGCAGCAAAACACGCAGCATATTTCAATAAATTTATACTACCAAAACTGAATGGTTTGTTTATTGATACTCCGTGTAAAATGAAAATAGATTTTTACATGGAAACACCAAAGTCATTTACAAAAACACAGAAGTGTTTGGCAGAGATGAAGATCCTTCGGCCATGTACGAATATTGGTGATGTTGATAATCTGTGTAAAACTACCATGGATATGATCCAACCAAATGAGAAGCGTGGTCATGTGGGTATCATGGAAAATGATTGTTTGGTTTTGGAAATTCATGCAAGTAAGTATTATTCTATGACAGCACGTACAGAAGTGAGTATTCATTACATGGATAAGATTCCAGATACTGTGAAAAAGATATTTAAACTACAACGGGATGAGTCATCCCCAAAATAATAAGAACAGGAGTGATTTCCAATGGCTGATAATATGACCATATCACTGGGTAACAACACGCTTAAGGATTCAACGAAAATCAAAGACACTGTAACAATTTCATCCAATGATTTTGCCCAGCTTGGTCGAGTAAACAGAAAGTCCATTGTTGCAATGGCAAAATCCAACATTTTTGAATTCCCGGTATTCATGTCAGATACTGTACGGAAGGATTATGTTGATCCAGCTAACTGTCTGCTGGAACAAGTATACATGTCCTATATGCAAATGGCATTCTCTATTTCACAAGTTGTAAGTGCTGATATGTTAGAAACAGGTCAACAGTTCCAACGTTTTAAGACAGATACCAACAAATACCTTGAGTATACCGATATGTCTTACGCACATGACGCATGTCATAATGTAATCGAAGCCGACGGGTATGTTGTTGAGTGCGACATGATTTCTCTTCCGGATAACATTAATAAAGTTATCACAGAATTCTGTGCGCATGAACCGCTGTCTGAGTTTAATCATTACTTCCAGGAAGCTGATAATGACAAGGACGACGATGACAATGACACAGACGAAGAAGATGACGAAAATACAGATGGTGGAGACGGAGACGAAGATTCTAATGGAACACCACCGTCAGAAGATGCAATGAACACAAATGAACATCGGTCATCAACAGTCAAAAGAACATACTGGGATGACAATGGCGAAAACGTTTCAGTCACAACACAGTTCATGTCTAAAGCGGAACGTGATGCGCTCGACGAACAACGCAAGACAGAACGTGCGAAAGAATTACGTGCTCGGGAAAAGCATGAAGTAGATACAAAGGTTAAGTCCGCACAGTTAGTTGATGAATCGAAGATCCAGAAGCTTAATACAATGAAACCTCTAATGATGACAGTAAATTTCCGTGTTGTGGACGAAAATCGCGGTTTATCCCGTCCTGTTGAGTATGTTGTTGGCATCAAGACACATACTCGTATTGTCGATTCCTCAATCCTTCCTGAGATGGCGAAGTATCCTTTGAAAGAAATGAATAAACTTTCAAGAAAGGCAAAGTGGAGGGCTGGCGAGATTAACTTCTTTGAGTATATTTTCAATATCAAAGGTAAGAAACAAACTGCGGTGGATTCAAAGGATCCGAAGCGTAAGTGGTATCGTAGGTTGTATGAGCTCGCACATTCTGGAAACGACATAGTTGCACAACAGCAGCTTACCGGTCAATCATTCCTTAATAGGCTGAACATCACATCCAATAAGACTGGTGATAAAAAATACACACTAACCGCAAATGCAGTTGTGAATGAATTTGATGGTGTGATGCCAAATGCAACATTGGTCGTATCAATGGATGATGTAAATAATATCAAACATCAAACCGATATTGATCTCTTGAAAGGTTCAACTGCGAAGAAACTATGCAAAGAAATGTTCCTGATCGGTATTATCGTGATCGATTCTGACGAAGAAACATTAAAAATGATGCTACCAGATATTCATGCTGATTATGAAGTACATTCATTGGCTGCTTTGAATAGACAGCTTGCAACACTGGATACCTCTGGAGTATCAGCTTCTGATATCTCTAAAATTCTAGGTCGGAATAGATAAAAAGAAAGGGTGAAATAATATGAGTCTTCCATTTAGAAATAAAGTAGATGCTTCTGCTGCAGAAGCACAGCTGGTTGGGATTATGATGAATGCGCTGAAGGACATTTATTCCAATCATAGCTCTGATGAATATAAGTCCCATGGTGATATTACCAAGTCTTCCGAGTATCATAAGATTGAGAAGATGATTGCAGATCTTCCCAATCTGAAAGGTTTTCCCAAGAATAATGCAAAAGAATTGAAGCAGATGTTTGAGACACTTCATCGTCCAGTATTCAATAAGATGGTAACGGAATATATTCAAGAACCGAATGATCAGAACACAGTATTTACCGCATTCTATACAACAGGATTCCGTGTTCTAGTCGGTGAACTTGCTAGAATCTATGCATCAACAGAAGCGACGAAGAAGGGTATTGTATATAAACCGGATAAGGTTTCACGGAAGAAGGACATGTATCCATTCATCCGTGTGTTTAATGCTTCTTTGGAAAAGAAGATTAATGATTATGTAAAAACAACTGGTGGTACCTCCAAACCACAACAGGAGAGTTATGTATATCAAGAAGGCGAGCTCACACCTGTCACTGTTTCAATGAACGGTATAATCGGTAGTATTATGCATATGATTACGGCCATATTTACAGGAATAACTGCTACTGTTCGGATGCTGAATCCTGTTTCATTGATCAATTCGATTTTGATGCGTGCTTACGATCACAAGGTTGCGAAGTTTGCTGAAGTATCCGCAATGTATGAAGAGACCAAAAAAGCATATGAAGACTATATGCGGATTCCGGAAGCACAACGGAATGAAAAGGTTGCTTCTAAATATGTCCAAGACATGGAGAAGTATAACATCAAGATGGAGAATCTGAAAGCTCAGATTGCGCACTATGATCAGAGAAGTGAAGCTGAAGCTTCGGAACAAGAAAAGAATGCAAAAAATAAACCAACAAAATCTTCTGGTAATGATGGATCATCCACAGATTCAACATCTACAAACGATAACGGTTTTGATTTCTAAAAAGAAAAATAACAGTGGGGCTTTAGCCCCACTGTCGTTGTATTATCACCAACTTAAAACGTATAACGAGCTGCCACCACAGCTCTATTCATATAGAAGTGAATACCGGGAGCACATTCATTGAATCTGTTATCATCGAAATTGTCAACAATAACAGTTTCTCCAACTCTGTAAATGAAGTTCTTGTCATAATCACTACAAACTTCTGTTACGTCAGCAGGTGTTCCACCTTTAGTTTCAATCGACAGAACCTTTGCTTTATTACATCTGCACTTTGTGCTAATACCAGAAGATCTCTTTGCATCTTTTGGAATCTCCAATTTGATGATGTAACCGCAAGCAGTTTTCCAACCGATAAAAGAACCTTCTGATGGACATGCCATTGGAATGATAGGAAAGTTCTTAACATCCGTGAGAGTAGCATTCTGTAAATCAGCACCTATCAAATCAGCGCCTGATAAATCAGCACTTGCGAGTCTAGCAAAATACAACTTAGCACCTGCCAAACAAGCACCTGTCAAATCAGCACCTCTCAAATTAGCACCCACCAGATCAGTCCACATCAAACAGGCATTCTGTAAATTAGCTTCTGTCAAATCAGCACCTGATAAGTTAACACCTTCTAAATAGGCATCCTTTAAATTAGCACCTGACAAATTCGCTCCAGATAAATCAGCATATGAAAGATCGGTATGTGACAGGTCTGCACGTTCTCCATCCGTTCTGAATGTGGTTAGCCACAGTTCATGATTCTTAAGAATCATATTCAGTTTTTCTTTTGTGATGATCTTCCGAAATTCTTTCATGAGTCCTCCTTCTACGTGGGTTTTGTTCAGGTTTTCCTTCCTGATAATTTTAGTGGAAACGATATACACTACATAAAGAGTATAAGGATAACCACTGTGATACTTAATGTAGATAAACGTATGCTGAATATTGAAACTGTCACTTTCAATATCAGAATATCATATGTTTTATAACCGTGATACCAACGGTAATTCGTTATATGTATTCATGAATTATTCACAGAAGATTGTTTGTCCAGGGATTTCTTCGGGGACATAAATTTCGATGATGTTGTCATCTTTCATGTGGAATTCAACTCCTTTCTTATACGGATTTCTTGGCAGTTCTCTTAGTATCTTATCCATATTAATAATATATATATGAAAAAATAAAATAAATAGGTATTAGTAGCCCGGGAACCGGGCTACTATATAACTTATTATTGTTCAGAGTATAACGTTCATATCTTCCATGGAATTCATTTTACTGTTGCGATATTTGGTGATATTCCATAAATATTGTTCATATTCTTTTATGTCAGCACCACCATACTCGTTCGCAAGTTTTTCGTTCGGGATATCATAATAACTTACCATGTAATCTATAACGTCCGAATCAGACCATTGCATATGAAAAATCCGTTTATTGTATTCCTCATGAAATTTGACATCTTTTTCATCGAAGTTTCTTACTTCAAAAATGGTTTTGCCATTCTTAGAATTGTCGATGCTTGCTAAGATATGCCCGATCTCATGCTTAACCGTGTGATTTATACCGTGTAATGTATTGGATTGACATTCTTTTGGCAACTTGTAATATTCCCGTATAAATTTATCAAACAGATAATTTTGTGTAAATATTACTATAAATTCATGATATTTAACCGGACTAAAGACATCACCAAACGCACCACTGTCAGAATATGCGGCGAGTACACAACAATTGTTGTTAAGTTGTTTGATTAAAACCCCAAGATCAGTTAACGTGAGTGAACACATATTCCGATATCTCATTACTTCATAAAACAATTCTTTCGTTGAAGTTCCAAACAGTATCGAATATTTTTGACAATTCGCATCCTGATTACGCATTATCTTTTCAGAAAATTCATGGTCCATAAGATCCCACGCTTTATGTACAAATTCTTTATACTGAATCTGTGCGGGTGATTTGGGTAAGCCGTTAATTTTCAATTCAACTTCTACGAGTTCTTTCGTCATGTTGCGATAAACTTTGCTGCACTTGAAAAGCCTATTTAACCGGTGTACATTTTTCGCGTATTCGTCATAATGCAAATTGTCAGTATACTTAATAACGGCTTTAATCTTATAGATTAAAATGTCAACCAGTTGATTCACGTATTGTGTGAATAGTTTTCTATCGTCATGATCAACTTGATCAAGCGTATGTAAAACCAGATCTTGAAAATCTTCAGTCAGCGTAAACACATCAATTGCTTTGATTTGAACAATATCTGATTCTTTTGATCTGTTATAAGCAACCGATAAAGTCGTATACCGATTATTATCATATATCGTCTTCAATTTATTATGAACCCACTCAAGCTTCAAATCGATGTTATAATTGAAGCACTTGGGCATCAGGTATTTCGTGCTGGTGTTCGAATACCTGTAAAACTTATACAATCCGAAGGCACTCATATTTCGACATTGAATTCTATATTTGAGAATTTCATCATTCGAAAAACTTTCCCGAATTTTGGCATTCATCCGATTGCGGAATGTAAGCATCATGTCATTAAAGGATTTACCATAATAGGTCTTATAGTTTACGTTCATCTGAATTCCTCCACATACATATCCAAAATGATTGTTCACTTGGATGTGTTAAAACACCCAAGTGAACAATCATTCTTATTCATGATTGACTCTTCGTATGATTCAAACGCTTTGTCAATTTGATCAAACTCTTCTGGATCGACACGACCATATTTGTTAGCTAACTTTTCGAGTGGTAGTTCGTAATATTTTCGGTTAATATCTGCAACACTTATCTCCGGATTTCCTTTTGCGTCTTCACAGAATTTATCGTATTCACGAAGAGCACTATCATTGGAATCAAATAGCGTCACAACTTCGGCTGTCGGTGTTTTCTTTTGTTCCATATCCAAGAAACTTAGAACATACCCAAATTCATGTTGTACAACTAGTTCCCAATTTCTGATACATAGTTTCTTTAAATCTTCAGGAAATCGGTAATAATATGAAAAGAACGAATACACTAAACTTTCAAACGGGAATGATACTATAAATTTATTAAATTTGCAAGTATCTTGATCTGTGTCCATTCTGTATGACGTAATACCACGAGTCACACCTGGTGTGATGTCACAAATCGTTTTAATCCGATCTAACACATGTTGCATTCCGTAATCTTCGATAGCTCTTACAGTTTTCATGATTTCTAAAAGTTTTGCACCGATACGTATTTGATATTTTGAACGGCCCTTCAACGGCTCCCCCATAGTCTTAGATTTGACGTCACATAGTTTTTGAATCATATTTATGAATTTATCATATTCCCGTTCAGCATCAGATTTTTTAATTCGTTCGAAACGCGCGAGTTGATCATTGTACTGTTTGATCAACTTACGGTATTTTTTATTTGATTTAATCTTATTTTGAATCAGGATTTTGTATTCGTCGGTGTATTGATCTTCTGTTACACCTTTTAGATATCTGATTAGTAACCGTATTTTATGAAATTCAACATCATATGACGCCGCAATTAGGTCATAAAATTCGGGAAGAATCTTTCCAGCATACTTATTCTGAATTGTTTTCAGTGCAAACCTCTCGAAAACTTCCTTAACACCAAACAGATCTATCGCTTTTGGTACAATGCATTTTGTTTCTTTATCGACACCCAATGCGATAACGGACACAATCGGGGCCCCAGAGTCGAGTATATGCTCTGTCTGGTTGTACACCCAATTGGCCTTTATCCCACTATTGTATGCAAATTCCGCCGGTTGCAGGCGCTTCGTGCTAGTGTCCGAGCTTTCAAAATATTGCATAATCTGAAATTCTCGTAGAAACTCGTAACGCACATGATACGCATCAATATCCTCCGGGGTAAAATCATTGTCTACCCAGTTTTTACACATATCAGACATTGTCACTACCACGGCACAAAATCTATTGAATTCAACCGTATAAAACATCAGCATGCCACCACCCTTTGATCGTTTACATATGCAACGTTGAGACCTTTGCTTGAAGCTATCAGAGTTAACGGCGCATCATCGGGTAAATCTTCAACTTCTTTGTCGAAATCGGGTTCTTCTGGATAATCGAAATTAAACCTGCATTCTTGTTGATACTTAATGTTGTATTTCTTTACCATTGTTATACCATCCTTTCTGTTATACGAAAACATATAAAACAACCCTCCCTTTCGGGAGGGTTATTGTTTCATCACATGTTTGTTTGGGATTACTTCTTGAACTTGTCTCTTCTGTTCTTCACAGAAACTTCCTCATGTGCGGTGATCGTGGACTTGTATGTCTGTCCCTTCTTGTCACCCAACATGATTGTTCCTTCCTTGGTCTTCTCACCAACTGCAACAACCTTGATGGTTGCAGGACAGGTATTATCGTCAGCTGCAGGAATATCAAAGGATCTCTGTTCATCCTTCATGAAACCGGCCACCATCTCCGGAACCTTAGACAGCGTATTGCTCATGTCGAAATCATTGATGGTATCGATAATACCGATCTCATCCTTAGTCGGATACCCCGCATGCTTGATAGCATTCTTCAGGTCTGCACGGAAAGCATCCTGAATACCTGCAGTATGACCGGATGCGTTGTTGATAGCCCCGTTGCCATAATTAACGAAAGCTGCGAATGAAAAAGACTTTGTTGTTGCCATAGTGAATTCCTCCTAATTTTAAATAAATAAAATATATTATTGCAATACCATATGTACTGCTATAATCATGGTAATAATATGGATATAGATTATTAGAATATAATCAGATAACCATACATCCATCAGACACACCCATCATATTATTTAGCATGTCTTCGGTAATTGGATTTCCTGAGCATTTCTCAACTACAGTTAGTCCTTTCTTCAGGTATTTCAGTAGATCTTCGATCGTTGCTGTCATAAGTTCTCCAACCTTTGTATTACCGGAAAAGATGTCTACTTCAAATTCTTGGTTCATTTAAATCACCTACATTTCGTTTTGTAATGAGTCTCTTAATATGAATATCTCTTTATATATCCTATTTGTATATCGTTACTTATAAAAATATTTATCCAATATAGAAAATATCATCCATTTTGTGATAGGAAATCCATCGAATGGAACAACGTTAACGGATATTATATTTTCTCTATTATGTATGTATAATCCGTGGGTTATACAAAACATAATATGGTTCTGAATCTCATCCCAACAAGATTGATCAGGTGTTGAAGTTGTATCATATTCACGCTCATCTATTCCGAACAAAGCATATATCGATGCGACATCTGAATCAGGATCTTCCTTGGTACAAAAATATTGTAATAAATGATCTGATAAGTAACTTACGACGTCTTTACGATGAAACGTTGTATTATCAATAGTATGGTGATACAAATAGTATGTTAATGCTATATTCGAAATGTTGTCTATCATATCAATCAATTTCATATATAATGTATAACCCCCTTCCAATTATATGCTCATATTAAATATATACATATAGTTGTGTGGAATATCACGGTTATTTTCTATGTTGAAGAAAAAGAAAGATGATGCACTGATATCATAAAATTCCTCATATTTTAAATTTCTATATATATATTATTAATATGAATAGAAAGCAATAGTGATTTGCTTTCATCATATTATCAGGAAGGAATAACCTGAACAAAAACCCACGAGAAGGAGGACTTATGAAGGAACTTAGAAAAATCACACGTGAAGAACTGGAAATGATTCTTGAAGAGCACAAACGGTGGCTAATCACGAATGGGAAGGCAGGTGAAAGAGCAGATCTGTCCGATGTAGATCTGTCATATGCTGATTTATCAGGTACTAATTTAATAGGTACTAATTTGGTAGGTGCTGATTTATCAGGTTCTGATTTATCAGGTTCTGATTTGGACGGTGCTGATTTGGCATATGCTAATTTGCGAGGTGCTGATTTGATAGGTGCTGATTTACAGAATGCCAATCTCACGGATGTTAAGAACTTTCCGGATATTCCAATGGCGTGTCCAACAGAAGGCTCTTTTATCGGTTGGAAACATGCTGATGGTTACATCATCAAATTAGAAATACCAGCAGATGCAAAGAGATCTTCTGGTACTGGAATAAAATGTCGGTGTGACAAAGCAAAAGTACTGTCGATTGAAACTCAAGATGGGGCACCAGCATTTGTGACAGAAGTTTGTAGCGAGTATGACAAGAACTTCATTTACAGAGTTGGAGAAACTGTTGTTGTTGATGATTTCGACGATAACAGATTCAATGAATGTGCTCCCGGTATCCACTTCTATATGGATAGGAGACAATGGTTTACCGATAAACCATTAAAGGTTTAAATATTATTAAGGGGGAATAGTTATGTTCGAAAAGTTCAAGCGTATGGATCAGTTTACCAGAATACTTCTGGTGTCATGCGGTGTTTTGCTGGTTCTCAGCATTACGCTGGGGATTGTCATTGGAGTAAAATCCAATGATCAAGATCAAGATCCGAAGCCTGTTTTGACAACTGCTGATGTTACAACAGGAACAAGTGTCACAACAGCAACCACGACAACCACCACGATCACGACAACTACAACGGAAGAAACAACCACGACTGAAACAGAAGAACCTGTTTCGGAAACCGAAGCTCCAGTAGAAGAAGTTATTGCCAGAAAAACAACAGCAGCTCCAGTGGAAGATGAACCCGAAGATGAACCTGATCCGGAGCCGGTTAAGACCGAATCTCCAAAGGTGGAGGAACCAGAACCTACAGAGGATCCTGGATATTACTATTGCTGGGATGAAGGTGATAATTACAACTATGGCAGAAAGATATATACAAAACCTGTTACGATGTATATTGTCAGTGATGACTATGAAGTTCCCATGTACACGTGTCCAGACGAGGAAAGTGGGACAAACTGGGTCATTAATCGTGGAGAAGCGGTAACTGTATTTTCAGAACTCGACGGTTACGCATCGGCAATGTATGATTGCCCAGAAGGTGCGCAACGAGACGTTGTTAGAGGGCACATTCGACTTGAAAACTTGAGTTTGGTGAAGGTTGATTATCCTGCACCAACAGCATAATGATGATAAATGGCGGGGGTAATCCCCGCCATTTATTTTTTTTTTAACTGTAAAGTCTTTGTACTTGTTTTGGTATGGATGAGTCACTGAATAGATTTGGTGCTGATGATCTTGAAGTACCAATGTTTCCTCCAGATTTCGGTTTATCGTTATCATCTTCGATAGCATCCAAAATTTTCTCCAACAGTTCCTCGATACGTTCGGAACGAACATTATATGTATTATTCAGAATCATATTGAGTTTTTCTGTTTGAGACTGTTTGTTCTGAGAGACGCTATACTTGTTAATCACGATCGGTTGTTTATCGGGCTGATCAGTTAAACCAAACCAATCAAATCCATCAACATCACCTGAACCATATATATTGTACGGATGTACCGTTGTACTGGTAGTTGTTGAACTGCCGTCATCATATGACGGGAGAACTGGTGTTGTAATTTCAGCATAATTCTTCTTTGCATCCAAAACACGTTGCGCAGATTCATTGGAGTTTCTAGAATCCATAGTTCTATGGAATTCCTTCATCATGTCTTGCAATTCTGAATAACTAGGAACATCTCCTGGTGAAGAAGGTGCCCAACTTGGTTTTGAAGTACCGGAAGGTTCATTGTATTCCGACTCTTCAGAAGGAGCTCCAACGTACCGAATGTATGCCGTAGGTGCCGGACTCTCACTGTCACCATGTGATTGGATTGTCCAATGTAGCAGATCCTTCCATGGTTGTCCTGACAAATATTGATCCGCAGCAGTTGCTGATTGATTAATTCCGCGTGTTGATCCACCATCTAACCCTCGGGCTTGGCCATTTTTGTCCGTTATATACATGCCCATATGCTTATAATTGACATCGATGTCTCCAGGTTGTCTATCTGATGGATCAAACTGCCCGATGATCCAGTCGGAAGACGCATTACCATCAGAATCAGTAATAACAGAATTCGATGAAAGTCTAGAAATATCAGCGCATCTAAATCCTGTTCGATTACCAACCCCGATGTTATAACCCATGGACTTAATCGCAGCACTCATGATGCCGGAGCAGTCTGGCCGGAAATCTTGTATTACCTGTCCATTGGTCAATATCAGATCACCAAAAGTGGAATTCATGTATGTTCCCTGTGGATTGGCTCGTTTATAACTTCTGAATACTTCTGCGGCCGCGGAAATGACATCACCTTGTGAGGCTTCTGCGGAAGGATTCCAGTCTTTATATTGTTTATAGAAACCCTCAGCTGCGCCATGTCGTGCAAGAACACCGTTCGCATAGCCATCAGTTTCTTTATTGATCCAGTTGTATGCAGACAACACGGCTTCGTCGGAATTATAACCCGTTCCGGCTTCATATTTCCACAAGAAATATTTGTTTGCCTCAGTTGGTGTTGAGGCATTATTGATCATGTCGTAAATTCCTCTGTCCTTCAAGCACTGTACAACAAACTCGAGTTGCGTTTGCAAGTCATCAATCGACTTACCATTTTTAACCGTAGCGTTATACAATCCTTGCTTAAGACCGGACGACGTGAATTGTGCAATACCGTAACCAACTTTTTCCGGATTATTACGACCACTTACAAATGCTTGCTCTGATTCTGCACCAGAGTTAACATCCGCCGTATATCGTTCATCACCACTCTTAGATGTTCCGTAACCGAATTTTGATTGATACGTGTTTTCTAAGTTATTTGATTCAAATCCAGATTCGTATTGGAAGCAACCCATCAAACCTGCAACGCCCTTGGGGTTCATACCGAGAGTTCTCAAGTAACTCCAAACCTTTTCCTGATTTGTGTTACCAGTCATCTGTCCAAATCCGCCATTCATGTAAGATGATCCATAACTATCCATGTCTTCAGCTATGCTGTTAGCCAGACTTATTCCTGAATTTACGATACTCAGATTATCCTGAATCTTATTCAATGCAGATTGTTGTATTTGATCACCGTACATGCTATATGCCGCATCACGAATATATCGATTGCTATTAGCTGAAAATACCTTGGAGATTCTCTTTTCATATGCAGCAACGCTTTCTCCATCGTTGCGTGGATTATCCTCGCGACATTTGTTCAACGCTTCTGCAGCAACCGCACTTTCATCAAATGTTGAATTTCCGGACTCATCGGTCATGTTCATCTTAATTTGATATGCAGCTTCTTTGTCTTTTTCTGCCTGAATGGAATCATTCACCTCATCAGATGTTGATTTCTCATCCGTACTGAATATACCAAGGATTCTACCAGCGGTTGACGTCAGATCCTTAAATGCATCCATAAAACCATCGCCGAGATTGAACTTATCCAAGGTATCGTCAGAATCACCCGAGCCATATAAGCCGTATTTAGATCCGGATACTAGTGAGCTAGTATATGCCCGATCGATACGTCCAGTCAATGGATTTGCCACATAAGAAACTCCATTCTTAGAACCTACCACGTTCATGTAGTGATTATTCCCACTCTTCGTAGTATAACCTGAACCGGATCCAATAATTGTGATTGGATTATTGGGTGATGCAGTACTGAGCAATCTGGAAGTCACGCTGCCAACATGCGTATTCATTCCCATCGCTTTACCAGCCGCAATCAATCCATTTACAGAAGTGCCTCTGTTCGGATCGTACATGCCTGCACCATACATCCGTTTTGCAAGTGTAGCAGGATCTATACTTCTGCCTGTCCGGCGAGCATATACGTCTGCCAATGCAATCGGACCGCAACCACGATTACTCATATTCAGATAATTACCATAAGATTTCTGGTTTAGTTTATCACCAGACCCCCATGTATTATAAGTGTTATATATCTTAGATGATGAATTTACGTTATGACTATTTACATCTCCTGAAGCTACTACACCATCCATTACAGAACCACCTGTACCATCATATGGTGTGTTTGTTCTCGAAGATTTTTCAGCAGTCTCAGTATCCCCATCGTCAGTAATACTGCTGATAGTTGTTGTCGCAAAGGTTTTGGCTACAGTAACGGGGTTCATTTGTTCAATAGCAGTTTCTGCAAATTTCTTCAAACCAGAACCTATGTTTTTCCTACCTTCGGTCATTAATACTCCGCCCTGTTCGACTAATTCTTTGCCTTTGTCCTTCAGCGCCCCGCCACCTAATATTTTAGGAAGCAATAGTGATACAACTTTCAAGATATTTCCGAGTCCTGTGATTATATAACCGGCAGCTGACTGAATAAGACCTTGAACAACTTCAAGGGCATTCGCAACTTGTCGTAATACAGGAACAATTACGGCTTGCATGATACCCATCAACGGAGCCATGATAACCTTCAGCAAGATCGATACACATTCCAATAGTCCAGGAAGAACTTCACCAATCATGTCCAATATAGGAGAAGTAGATTCTAATACTGGTTGTAATAGATCTACAAATACACCGACAATTGTAGATAGCCCTTCCGCTATCGTACTTACGATTCCAGCCAGGCTCTTAATAACTGGAGTAATAGCTTTCTTCAATTGCAAGAATAGTTTGCTGAGCGGCTGTATAGCCTCAATGAACGCATCCTTCACGAAGTTGACAAGAACCTTGAAGCCTTCGATACTCATCAAAATCGTCATAATGATTTTGAATACACCACCAAGCATTGCAGTAATGCCACCAAGTGCTTGTCCAATGCTGTACTTAGATCCAGCTTTTGCATTTGCAGAAGTATCGGTAGTTGAAGTATCTGCTGGTGTTGTTGTATCGGTTGGTGTTGTTGTCGTAGTAGTAGTTGCTGTAACGGGAGTACCACCGTTTTCGGAAGCTGCGGTTACTTTGCTCTTCTCGTCATTCTGTGATTGTTGAAGCTTCTCAGATTCATCCGTCGATGATTCATCAACTTCTGATGTTGCTGTATCATCAGCCACTGTATTTTCTGGAGACTCTTCTGTATCCATCTTCGTGAAGATTTTATTAATTATATCACGAATATCTGTGAGTACTGATTTCTTTGAACCTTCAACTGCTTTTGTCAATTTCTCAGTTTCACGATCTGCAACAGTTTCTGCCTTCAAATTTTCAACACGAGCAGCTTCACGTTTCATCTTAGATTCACGGAATGATTGTGTAAACCCGGACAAGAATTCCGAATTCTGATATATCCGTGTCAGAGGATTCCAATCAGAAATACGTTGTCCCAAAGATTTCTTTTCAGCTTTCGATTCTGCTTCACTAGCTTTCGCTTCAGTAGCTTTGATCTTAGCATCAGCTTCTTTTTGTGCAGCTTCTAGTTTTTGACGTTCTGCTTCTTGGTTAACTCCGGATGATCCTATCGCAGGCGAAACAATTCCTGACACTTCTTTTGCATATGCTTCTCGTGCGTTTCTGTCTCTGCGATTTGCTACGGAATCCCGCATGGAGCCAAATAATCCACGCGTCTCAGGTGCTATAACATTACCCTCAGCATCATACGTCACAGATTGACCAGCGAATGCTCGCCATACATTAGATGCACCAGTAGTAATATCACGAACACCCGATTTAATACCTCGACCAATTAATGATAGGATCTTACTTCCGATTGATTTTACAACATTAAATCCTGCTTTCAATACGGAGATAATCGGTGAAAATATTTTCTTTGTTAAACCCAATCCGCCGGATAACAGTTTTCCGAGTAAGCTTTTCTTTTCAGTCCGTTCTCCAGTTGCTTGAACCATTGGGATGACAGAACGTTGTAATCTAGATCTTAACCCAGGATCTTGAATAGTATTGATTGCTTCATTGATCCTTCCAAGATCTTGTGATCCATTACCATCTGCAACTGCAGTTTGCATCAATGCAAATACGTGTTGTGCAGCGATTCGATCGTCATTTTCAGCAGAGCCTTCTGTGTTATCCATGCCTTGGACGTATGAAACAGTTTCTTTTAGCTCTTTCTTCGCATCATGTAACATCATTTTGCGATTGTATGATTCACCAATTCCTTTGATATCATCCGTGATATTCTGTTTCATGGTACTGAACTTATCACGCACAGGTTGCAATAATCCACCTTGACGACGTGTGATATCGTTACCATCCGCATCCTTATCCTGGACTTTATCACCGAACACATAATTCAATGCTTGATTACCATATAAATTAACTTTTGAAGTGAATGGATTTAGTATGTTACGCTTAACTTGATCAAGCATTGAAATCTGGTTACCATGTTCATCTTTTGCATTCGGATCATAAACACCCATTTGCTGACCGATATCTCGTGCAAAGTGTTGCATGCTGATACGCAAGCCATGCGGCATCAACAACTCGTTCATTTCTTTTAAGAATGAACCACTCTTTTCAGCAAGCTTTTCTGTGTGCTTGGAAACTTCCAAACTCTCCAAAGCGGGACCGGTTTCCCGATGTGTTAACCGTATAGGTTTGAATGGTTTATCAGAAGGATCTACGCGAACATTAATACCTCGATTCAAAAGTGTGAATATCCCCCGAGTATAATCCAGCGTCGTTAGATCAGAAAATCTATTTACTTTAGAAATATTCGCAACCGCTTTTCCAGAAGCATCGGTAACAGTTCCATCGGCTTCTTGATTACTAGGTACGGTTGGCAGTCCGTATGATTCCAGTCGACGATTCCGATCACGGCGCAATTGATCACGCGCCATGTCAATCGTCAGAGAACCACCAGATGCTTCCATATCACGTGCAACACGTGGATTCGAATTTACCAACTGGAATTGTTGTTTCTGTACATTCGAAATGTTGGCATTTACACTTTCGATGAATGATTGTTTCATAACTGGATCTGAATCCAGCTTCATCAGAACACCACGGACAACGTTTGTCCAATATTCGTCATCACGTTTTCCTGTTGCATTCATCAATGTCACGATAACTTGCGCAATGAGTGAAGTATCTGCAGCTACCATAGCAGGACTGATGAAAGCCTTCCCAGAAAATACGAGTGAAATGGATATCGCTTTCAATACAAGATCAACATCAGACTGATTCAACTTATAATCGATCGAACGTACAGCTTTCAATATAGCATCAGCATCATCACCATAGATACCTGTACTATTAAATGCATATTTAGAAATTCTCGAAAATGTATTTTCATTACGGGTTGTAAGTTGTCCACGCTCGTTGATATTCCAAGTTTGTCCAGTAATACCTTCCGTGATCTTTTTCAAATATCCAGGGATAATATCAATGATTGTTTGACGTGTCATATTGTCAAATGTTGCACGTCTATCATTGTAATTATTCTTCACGTACCCGCGAAGATCAGTCCCAACTTGGGAATGTGTAAAGTCACCTGCAAACCGTTTGAATATATCATTATTTAACAAAGTCGCAAGTGAACCTTGTACGGCTGCGTTTACTGTAGCATCGAATCTCTCGCCAATATCATTTAATGATTTACCACCGATTTTTACATATTCACCAACTGTGTTCTGTAGCAGAAAAGATATACGTTCAGTGGTGCTGTTTCCGACCTGTGACAGGAAACTTTTCACCGTATTCACAGTTGAATCAACGGTTCGTTCTTTAATCGTCTTGGTAATATTCTCAAGATTCAGTCTGTTTGAACTGTCTAAAACCGTATTTGGATCTCGATACTGTTCTTTATTATTGTTTTCAGATGCATAATATGTGAACTTCTTTTCTTCACCCTCGAAGTATGCTTTTGTGAAAGCATTAAAAGAATTCGTCAGTGTATTTAACGAAGTATTCACACTAGAAATCGCTTTTACAAGTTCAGCTGTTCGTGTATCCACGGTTTTCACAATCTCTGCAGTATTTGCTATGCTAACTTCAGATTGTTTTCCTGATACTCGATATAATGCAGCAGTTTGTTTGCTTGCGATACTCTTCATGGAATCTGCACTCAATACTGCAGGGGCGTTATCATGTGACGCATCATCATCACCGGAGTCTTCTCCCATAGAAGGTTCCCCAGAATCCCATTCATCATCCACATATTCAGATTCAATTTGATCGGATCTGTCAAAGAACCAATCCAATATATTCTTTACATGTGTATAGCGTTTGATCTTGTTATAACCATCTTGTGCGCTCGTGACAACGTCATGCAATACTTCGTTCTTTACGCTCAATGACTGTTCGCGAACTTGTTTCAACGTACTACCGAAAGTATCAGTCACATATTCTTTCGTACCAGCACCAAGCATATGGAATGTTCTTCGTACAAGATCCATTTTGGGTTCAGCCATGTGGAATCCACTCCTTTCATATAAAATAATAGATTGGGGGTTTATAACCCCCAATCATATGTGCATTAGAAGAACTGTACAAGTTCCATGTCATCATAATGGAAGGTATTCGTCCATTGATCAATCAATGCTTTTCTATCAGCCTCTGCGGAAGCCCAGTCATCGATCTTCACGTTAATCTCTTTAAATGCGGAACCAACATTATTCATATTCTTGAGATAATTGTATAACGTTCTTCGCACATCCAAGTTTGCTAATTCCATGAAGGATTCTACGCAAGATTCTGGTATTGTTTCTCCATTGGAATCATGATCACATTTTACCAAAAATCTTACAGCAGCATCTTCTGGAAAATTAAACAACTGAATCTTGTTATCTCCTAACCATTTCGAAGTTGCTGGTGTGGAAGTAACCCCGGCATATTTATTAATTGCCGCACCGGTTTGTACTGCGTTCAGAATATCCTGTGGATAATAAGATCCAAATCCAACAAATGGTGAACCAACCGTAAACGTATTTACAGTAACCTCAGAATCCCGCCAATCACCAAATACTGGATGTGCTACAGCATCTTGCACTGGAGTAGTTGTGAGATTACCAGGTAAATAAAAAATACCAAGTCTCTTCGTGATATCACCATTTGGAGTACGGAGATTCTTTTTCATGTCGTATCCTTCTTTGATGTACGGTTTGAACCGAGAGAATGTACGAATAGAAACCTGAAGAATCTCTCGAATGATAACTTCTGTGGGTTTGTCAAATGGTAATGCGATCGCATTCAAACCATTCACCAGTTTAATATCGTTGATTACATTTGTGATATTCATGATTTTATCACATCACTTTCATTATTTACCCGCATAATGCATAACAGGAGTTGTTCTATCTTGGTAATCTGCACGTAATTTTGCAGGAATGCCATGTTTCAGATACTTATTCGGCATGCACATTAACCATAGACGAATATCCATATCATCAGAATATACCTTGGAGATACGGTTATAATGATTATTTGTCAGAGAAACCATCTCTGCAACAATTTTCTGTGTTGTGAACGGTACTTCGTTGTTAGAGTCTTCAACATATTTGGATAAATCATTACACATATTCATCAGAGTTGTTGTCAATTCGAGATACTGTTCACTCATTCCTGCCATACTTTTCAGATCCATAACCGTACGATATTTTGGATCTGTGGTCATCTTACCATAATGCTCCAGTGTCAACCCAAGTACCTTTGACATATACTCAGTTTTACCATCCTTCACATAATCGGTGAACCCCTGTAGGTAATCGATGGTATCTGACATGATTCTAGGGTAATTTAAAATAGAATACTTGTTTAGGTCTCTGATATCTTGAGACTTATATGTGCTTGCGAGTTTTTCAAATATACTCTTTTTTGATGTTACAAAATTCTTAATATCAGTGTTGAATTTCATGACGGATTGTTTCAGTTCCATAATCATTAACGCCACCCTTCTGGATATGTTACATTAGCCTGCCAGATACGGTTGTTCCGATTGACAGGTTTAATAGATAGAATTTGTTTCAGCAGACGATTCAAGTCATTCTGCATTTGTACAAGATATTGTCTTGTATGTGGAACAATGTACCGGTCATCCTGTGTATCGATACAATTGAGATAGAAATCCACCAGTTCCAATTTAGAGCAGGTGTAACCAGACAACATTGCTTGATCATTTGTGTCTTTAATTGCATTGATTTCCACGGTGATGTATGCAACAACATCCCGTGGGATAGGTTTCAGTTTCTTTGGTTTTCTTGTAAAGAACCCCTCTTCATACAGACTCTTTTTATCACATTCATTACAGCAAGATTCGTCTTCCACTTCCAGTTCATCGTAATCGTTCTTTGTGATTGTATCATCCGGTGTTACATCCTTAATACGATCGACTTCCTCCGGAACAGAATTAATATCGTAACGGATATCCTTTGGCAAAGATTCTACTTCATCTTTTGAACCAAGATAATGATCTACAATATCACGAACTTCTTGCTTGTTTTTCTCATGATTCATTGAGTCATTTAGAAAGTTACAAACGTTTGTTACTTTCGTATCCGTAATATCGAATTTACCTTCAGGATTCATCTCACCCAAGATTCCCGTTGTGACAACCTGTAGTTTCTTAGGCTCTTCGATGCCTTTATTACTGATTCCTCGATATGGGAGTGAGGTCATATGAATATACTTTGCTGTATTATTTAGCTCATCTGCATCATCATAGATTGTACCTTTCTCCAATGCATTGATCAATGCACTTTCCTGGATCAGATCTATATTAACCGGACATGCGATATGGATATTCCCAATTTCATCACAAAACATCCGGACATTATTGCCAACATATTCTGTTACAAATACATCTTTCTTTTCCGGATGTGCGATATGTGCAAATGAGGTAATCGCATTGTATTTCTTGTGTTTCATCAAACGATCAATTACTTCATGCTCAAAATTACTCATAATCGTCTACCCAACCCTTCTGATAATAAATTTAATTTGGAGGTAATTCAAAATGTTATGTTCTTATGAAATCGGAATCTTTCTGCTTGTTCTATGTGTCCTTGCAACTGTTGCTTCAGTTGGTGTGACCATCATCATGTTATTTATGATGGATCGAGTCCACGATGTGATTGACGAAATGAACAATATGCTTTATTCGTTAACAAAAGAAACATCCGCGATTCATAAAACCACAACTGCGTTATCAACGAGTGTCAATCGTGTCACGCAAGAATATATAGAAGTTAAGACGCAAACTTACATGCCACAACCCGAAATTGTTGCGATGATCGATAAGACGATCCATGATCTTCTTAATATTGAACTAGCATTACGATCTGATCAAAAAATCATCCAAAGTGATATTCTACGTAAGGTGATAGTTTCAACTTGTGAAACATATCCACAGATCGATGAAACTTATATCGTGAAGAAATGCACTGCTATCTTACAGAATCTTGCAAATACAAAAGCATCAGAAAATGAATAAATATAAAAAGTGCGGGGATTTCCCCGCACTTTCATAATTGTAAATTTAATTCTGATTACTTAACCAGACCAGCCTTAGAATCCGGAACAAGAGCAGTGTTCATGCAAATGATTCTTGCCTGGATACCCTGAATGCTAATGGTCTTGTACATGCTGGATGTAGTAACCAGTACAGCTGCACCACCCGGGTTTTGGGCGTCTGCATATGCAGCGTTCTCTGGAGAGTTTGTCAGGTGACGTGCGAATCTCAGATGCTTGTAGCTTACGTGGAACTTATCCATCGGGTATGCTACAACCTTGAAGATGTACTCTCTGGACTTATCGTCTTCCTGAGCACCTTCCTGATATGCAGGAATCTCAGTGTAAGCATCTACACGGTTAGAAGCTACAACACGGATCGGAACATCTGTGTCGGTCATTACACCAAATGCGTGGTTCATCTGAACGCCGCCGATCTCAGTAGACTTCTGAACAGTCCAAGTTACAAACTTCTGCAGCAGACGTGCACACTTCGGGTTAGCATAAATTACAAAGCCCAGGTTGTCCAACTTACCACGATCACACAGCTCATAGATAGTGGAAGCAACTGCATTGTGAATTGCGTTGGTTCTGTACTCGAATGGATCACCGGCGAAGTTCTTGCTGATAGAGGTAGGATCCAGATCAACATACTCGGTATGCATATAGGACTCCAGCGCAAATACATCGGAATCATAACCGTTGTGAGCCAGGTAATCCTCTTCCAGAGTCTCCAGAATGTACTCATCCTCGAACATCTCCTGAGCACCTACGAGCTCCTGAACCAGTCTGTTGTACAGGTTGAAGTTCAGAGAAGCGTTAGCTTCAGCAAAGTCTTCAACAGTAAACGGTAGCTGGAATCTGCAACCATCACCGATGGTGAACTTCCGAATCTCAGGATACTCACGGAAACCGATTGTACGCAGGTTGGTTTCATTAGAAACATAACCTTCGATATACAGACCAGTGATCTCGCCACAAGAAGATGCGGTCATGGTACCCTTAACAAAGTCAATAGCACCAGACAGTCTATCGGACTTGCCAGTTACGGTAACACCAGTAGGATTATTATTCTCATCAACCTCAGGCAGAACCATATCCTCGGTGATCATGCCGTTGATGAAGTTACCGCCAGTCTGAATATCGATACCCAGACCTCCGTGCGGAAGCTTAACCTTCTTACCATCGATCTGTACGTACTTAATGTTCAGGTCATAGGATAGCCGAGTTCTGATAGTCTTGGTGAAATCAGTCGGCTCATTACCATTCTCATCCAGTAGGTACTTTGCCTGAAGCAGATCCAGCTTCTTGTTAGTAGCAGCAGTAATATCAGTCAGCAGGATAGGAGTCTTAGAATTGAATCTGTAACCCTTACCAGCATTCCAGATCTTCTTCCACAGAGGAGTACCATCAGTATCCTTCTTGAAGTAGATAGCAGGAGTCTCGAACTCCTCACCAGTCTGGTTGTTTACCAGGTACTTGATGAAGATTCTCTGCTCGATATTGGTAGAGGAAGCAGTCTGTACAGGAAGAATTTCCTTACCCAGGAACCGAATGTACTGCTTGATCAGTGCCGGGAAGTCCAGAGTGGACAGAGGCAGATACTGTGCGGTGTTATAAGACTCCTGGATCAGGAATGCCTTCTGAGACTCATCCCATGCTTGATCCAGCTGCGCTGCAACAGACTCTAGATGAATCTTCTCAGCTTCACTATCAGTAGGATAGCTTCTCAGCTCGTCCAGAATAGGCTCCAGCATCAGAGTCTTATACTCCATCATGATTTCAGGAGAATCCATCATCTTCTTGGCATCCTTCATTACGTTGATGCCGCCGTATGATCTGCTCAGGGTATTTGCAGTAGTTTCGAAATTTTTATCAAAGTTATCACTCATAGTGTCCAGCTCAGCAGGAGACACGCTATTGATCAGACTCTGCTGTTCCTGGAACCAACTCTCGTGAGTAGAGCTTGTAGAACGTCCGTATGCCATTGATAAAACACACCTTTCAAAATAATTTGTTTGATTTTTATTATGCATGATAACAATCCTGAAGATATGATTAAAATCAATTCTTTTGATCTTTCTTAATCTTCTTCAGGTTTGTATCAATGTCTTCCAGAAGTAGTGTATATAAACTATTTAACTTCCGGAAATATAGAAGGTTCTCTCCGTATCCAGAATTCAGGAATTTGTTAATTGCATAATCCTGTCCTTTGGAAAGAGCTTGTTTGAGACGGTCTAATGATACATCATTGGATTGAATTACCTCATAAGGTAATAGCGGTACGATTGTTTGAACACTATCAATGATACTTTCAATATCGGAATTGCGTTCAAGTAGTTGCTGATATAACCTTTGATTCAAACGTTTATCAACTTTCTGGGAAAGTTTTTCTTGCCCTTTATCATCGTCCTGATCTGTTTGATTATCATCATCACCACCGTCGTCATACATATTTCCATCATCTTCTGAATACTGGAGGTCACCACCAGTATCATCAGCCAATGGAGGCGGTCCATCGAGTTCCGCATTATCATTCGGAGTATCATTTTGAGAAGGTGTAGCATCAGAACTTGGCTGTGCTGGTTCTTGTGGTGTATCATCCATACCCGCGTCAAACGACTGTAGTTCATCACCATCAGCTTCCATGATAGCCGTGAATAAATTCTTATGCATTATTTTCATCCCCTTCTCATATTAATAGATACTATAACGACTCTTCACTTTTTGCTTGGTTGAATCTCCGATCATATCCTGCATCTTATTGCGGATACGCATGAGCTTTGCCATTTGATCCATATCATGGTCGAGTTCCGCTTTTTCAATCCGTTTGTTCAAGATATCAATCTCGATTTTAAATTCGGATTGCACTTCTTTTTGCAAACGTTGTCTATCGGAAAGACTCTTTACTTGTTTTACTGCATATGCAGCACCAAGATAACCATTGATTGTGGTCAGGATGCCAAAAGCTCCAACCTTCAATGCCAATCTAGCAGCTTTGAATAACGTTGAACGATAGCTTGGATTCTCAATGATTTCGGCCTTGACCTTGTCTTCATCCCGTTTGATTAACGAGTTCACAACCTTTGCGAGTTGCTGTTTTGTTCTCGTTATAGGTTTCAGAATAGCCCGACCAGTGTTGTACACTTTCTGTGCACCCTTTTTGATTGTTTGTCTACCAGCCATAGACTCTCGATCTTTATCCATAGCAGTGGTAAGAACATCCCCCTTGGGAGGTTTTCCAGCAGCTTCTTGTACCGATAGGGGCTCTTCGGATTCCAAGAACGCAAACATTTCCCGAACAGTATGCCCAGTCGCAAAAGTCTGTTCATTGTCAGGGTTAACGTCAGAATCCTTAGTATCAGCAAAGTCGTTGCTATTATTATAATTGTTTGTCCCCTGGTTTCTTATAGGTTCTGGTCTTCTGTCATTTTTCATCGTAGAAGAATCGACAGTTGTTCTCTTATTCTTGGAAGAATCATTGTTGGAATTTGTATAAGTGGTATGTGTAACTTTACCAGTAGAATGATCATCATTCGTTGTGGTATTATTCGAATTCGTATTAAAGGAATTGGAATAATTGTTGGTAATGTTATATACGACACCACCCTTATTCGGTTGCACATTTGCTCCGGATCCAAGCATATCGGATAGATCACCATCACGATCCAGCCGTGCGTTAATGGATCCACACAGATCATCAATATCATTTTCCGGTGTATCCGGTGGGATGTTTAAACCATCTTGTCCGACAGGAGGTTTCTTGTCTTTTTCGTCATTAGAAGTATCGATCCTGGTTTTCATGTATTCTGGGATTTCGCCATCAACATCTGCTTTTACTTCTTGGATATATGATTCTTGTACGGGATCTGGAATATTTACAAACTGAGATTCCATGGGTTTGATATCTTCAGCATCCAATGTGGAATCTTGTTCCTCTTTTGTTGCTTTCGCAGGATCATACTCAAACAGATGCGGTTTCAACCCCATGACGGATTGTGGAGATGACATCACATCCCCAAGATCAAATTTGACGGGGGTACCATCAATGCATGTTATTGTACCAACAGGATCATTCGTTTCTACCTTTCTAAATCCGATACCAATAATTGTATGGGACTTTCTTGAATCAGAATCATTTACGTATGTTCTGTCTACAATCTTAAATACACGAGCAGAATTGAACGGCACATATGCTACACCAGCACTTCCATCCATACCAATAGTTGGAGCATAATTATCACCGAATCCCAAATTATCCCGGCAATATTCACTCAGTGCTGGATAGAATATTTTTGTGACATATCTGTACCAACCGGAACCATCATCTTCCATATATGATGTCTCCGCACGCAGATTCATAGCATCAATTGAAGATGCTGGGAATTTTACAGAGACCGTGTTGTTCGTACAGATAGGCTGATACTGGTAATCAGATACTTTTATCTGCACAGGTTTATCCACGATAACATGAACAAACTCACGAATGCTTGACGCAGCCTGGAAGAATCCACCTTGCTGTGTGACATATACATTTCCTTGCGCATCGGATGCGATCACTGGATAGTCAATCTTTGGTAGCGTATATGAATATTTCAGAATACCAATCGGATACAATTCATTTTTCAATGCGTTGGGTATTTCAGTATTCGCGCGAATATCAACCAAAGAATTGTTGAAATCAGCCTTTTCAACAGAACTCTTCAGACGCGTAAATAGGCGATATATACTCAAAGAAGTATCAATGGCAAAAGACTTGATATTCAATTTACCGGTTAGAATATCAATGTACTCTTGCGAGAATTTAACACCGGATTGTTGTTGAATCTCGTCGATATGTTTCATTTTCCTGTTATGGAAGAAATCACGGATGAAACCTTCTTGGATTACTTCATACGCACCTTCCATGAACCGATCAATCTTAATCGGAGAAAGTGTTTCATTGTGAACTAGATCACCCATGCAAGAAAGCTCCATGTTCAGGAGTGCATGATACTGTTCGCAATATTGCATATCCGTCGTTGACATGTCTCCGAGTTCTTTATAAGATTCAGAAACATACTCCATGACCTCGGAAGAAGTCTTTGCATCTTCAAGATTATCGGATGCTGATTTATTGTAAATATTCACAGCACGAGAATTTGCATTGATTCTTGCACGCGTATCCTTTACAAATGCATCTTCTGTTGTGAAACCTTTAACCTTCTTATCCTTATCTGAAATTAGATGATACAAAGAAGACAGATAGATTCTGGAATCGAAGATATTAAACAACGTTAACAGCGTATTGTTCGTAATGGTTGCCTTCTTATAATTGTAAAGATCAATTGTAAGGAAATCTCGCAGGAATTTCAGTGTACCTTCCTTATCAACCTTGAATGTGGTAAACAAATCATAGTTGATAAACCGTTTCGCTCCTGGATTGGAATCGGCTTTCTTATTATATGCTTTCATGTAAGAATCGATTCCTTCACGAGCTTCTTCACGTACCTGTACCGGGAATTTCTTTTCTGAGTTGAATACTTTATTCAGAATGAAAGGGGAGACATCCACAGCACACCATTCAATCATGGAAGCCATAATACCTTTTTCATCAGAGAATAACGTAATCAAATCCTCAGAAGAATTGCATTTCCGCAGTTCGGAAATCATCTTGTCGACGGAAGTTTTGTATTTTGCAGAAATCAGAAACTCATCTTTCTTTGCATCATACCGAATATCGGTTGGCTTATACTTTTCAAACTCAGAAGGCACTGCTGCTTCCTCGGCACGATCATCCACAATAACTTCGACATCCTGCAAATCATTGCAGTTTTGCATGCGGGTAGTCTCAATATCCTGTTTCAGAGTACCAGGCAACGTAATCTGATCCTTGTTTGCAAATACACCAGCAACATATTTTTCTGCATCAAATATGGAAATATGAGTATCACCGATAATCGGTTGAATACCATCGGTCAGGTATACCTGTTTAGAAAAAATATCCATGCAATTTTTGTATGCCGAAGGTTTGGTGTATAGTTCGAAAGTATAGATACCATTCACTAGCTGTGTGAAAGCATCAAAGTTTTCTGAAATATCATGGAGCATCTCAAAGCCAATGTATGCGTTCAACTTATCGAGAATTGCAGAATTATTAGTTTCGATCAAATACTCATACATCGATTGATTATCATTCGGCTTGTCAATCGATTCACAAGCTTCTATAATTTCATTGATAGATTGATTCAACAGTTCATCATCCAGACACCAAGATGGTTCAATATTGTTGAACCAGCTCAGTATATTCATCAGAACACTATCAAGTTGGAAATCCCCATCTACGATGGGGAAATCCTTCTTTGAAAAGTTCGATGCGAAAAAGGTATCAATACTGGTGATGACTGTTTTTATATTATCAAAGTATTCCTTCTTGATAATAATTTGAGTCTTATTTTCATCAGCCATTATTTGATCCCCCTACTCATTAGAATAGATGCCGCTTCCGAACGAATACTACCACGAAGCGGAATTACTAGTTTAGAGCTATCACACTGCTCAACGTAAATAGAACCATCACGAATACCCAGAATTTCATCGGGTGTAATTTCGAATGATTCACACACAACTTGCATTGTTTCATCCTGTTCGGCGCAGTATTGTGCCAGATCCTTCAGGAATTTTACGTCTGCGTATGATTCCATAACACGTGCTTGTATATCAGCATCTGCGTCATAATGTGACGGGAAATCAACCATATCTGCAGTGATAAACTTTGTTACACGCATATTCGCTTGGTTTGGTCCTGCATTTGGAATCATGTTACCGAGAACACGTACGGAGAATGACGGTACTGAACCGAGATCGATAATCTCGGAAGCCACACATCTGCCATCGTATGTTTCTGGATGGGTTGTGATAGTAGCACGCAGTTTATTATCGATAAACTGGTGCTTTGAAATAAAGTGGGAAGTTTTTCTAGGATCGGGGATTTGCATGCGAATAAATGTCATATCACCCTGTCCTTTGAATTCCGGATTTGGGTGATTCCATTCACCCCTCCACTTATTTTGAGCCTCCAGCCGTTGAATACGCTCATCTGAATTTACAACCTGTTGAACATTCGCCATATCGTAACGACGGCGCATACGGTTAAAGCAACCGTATGTTTGCAGTGTTGCAGGGAAAATGCAGTAAGGTTTTCCTTCTACTGAAGTTTTTACAGTATATCCGCCAGGTTGTAGTTCGGATGATACCGGTGCTTCTTGAACGAAACACGCAGTATCGTATTTGTGTGCGGCCGAAGAAGTGCTTTTGTTATAAAGCATTTACGTTCACCTCTTATGTGAATTTATTTTTCTTTTGCATCTTGAATTCTCTTTGTTAGCTCACTGATCCTTGCACAAGCATTTTTAACATCTATTGGAATCTCAGAAGCGTTTTTAGCTTTATGCTGGGAGAATTTTTCCACGACTTTGTAGTTGTTGACTAGTTCGGATAGACAAGAACATACTGCTTCATTGAACCGATTTCTGAAAGACTTATTAATGATATTCAGGTATAATCCGGTGAAGTGAATATCTTCTCGATGATTATTCAGATTACCGCATGTCGGATTGCTGAATGTCTCTTCATCCAGATACTTGGTTGCGGTGAACAGAATCTGTTCCGCATGCTTTTCAACTGTGAAGTATCTTGCAATTCCGGCGTAAATAATATCACGAAGTTTTCCACCTGCCAAAGAACCTGTACCGATGAACAGCGGGGTCATGTTGCCAGTTGCGCTCGACAGTACAACACCCAATATTAGGCTAATCATCCCTGCAGTCATACCAGAATTCTTGAGAAATTTCTCAAAAGTGTTCAGATCGATCTGACCAGTTTTCTCGTTAATTGTGTATTCATTAAACAGAATTTCATCGTCAAATTCTTTATCTAAAAAAAAAGACTCAGTTGTTGTACCGGAATTGAAAGCTTCGGGAAGTTCTTTTCTAGCCTTTGCAAGATACTGATCTCTCGGAAGGTTCCTATTGTCATCAGCGAAACGCTCTCCTTTCCTCTTTACGGCTGCATATTTTCCAAAATAATCAGCGGCCTTCTCAGCATCTTCACTGGTTGGATCCTGCACATAACTATTCGCCATATCGATCATTTCGTGTCGTGTATTTGTCAGCTTGCTCATTTTATGCGTTACCCGTTTAATGGCGTTATCAAGTTCACGAATACTTGAGCAAAGAGTGTCAAATTTAGCCCAAATAAATTGACACGTTGAACTTATTTTCGTTATGCAAGCCGTTAACTTTTTCGCGTAATCATACATAATCTGAATTGAGTTTTGATCTAGCTCAGCATACCCATGGGTACAACCCTCAGCTACGTCTACCATGAACAACTGTATTGCAGTAAGTGTTGCTGAGGTCTTACCAAACCTTGCAACATTTTCTTTGTAAAACTTCTGTATCCTGGGAAGATCAACCGGATAAACTTTATTTGATTTTAGCTCCAACGTGTCCAGTTTATTATTCATTTTCGTAATAATCGAAAGATGTTTTTTGAATACAGCCAGAGCTTCGGCAACATCGTCGGGCATATTACCAATCATTTGTTCGGAATCTCCACTAAACTTGGTGATTGCGTTCATAATATCATCAATTGCATTTAAATCATAATCAAATATCACTTTACCCGTAGCAGCAAGATACTTCAGCTGGTATTCGGCAAGCTTACTATCATGATCAGGATCTGCCAGATACTGTTTTTCGATAGATGCTGGAGTATCGTTACCTCCAACCGCATCCATAGTTACACTCGGTTTTCTATTTTTAGTATCATTTGCTTTTAGCTTTGTCTTTGGTGGACTGATTGTATCCATGTCCGGATCGTCAGCCTTCTTCGCACTAGATGAAGCCTTGGCTGTTTGTTTTGATTTCTCTGACATTTTCTCTGCAGGAGTTTTCTTAAGATCCTCGAGAATAGCGCTGGAATTCTCTGCAATTTCACCGGAGGATGCTGCTTTTGCAACATTATCCATAGCTTTATTATTCGCATCAACTTTGTTCTTTGTGAACTTCTTCTTCAGCCAGTTACAGAACATCTTAATGGCTCTTGGAATAGCAAGAAGAATTGATTTTAGAATGTTTTCTTTCTTACCGGTCTTCTTATTGATCTTTCGGAAGTTGGATTCTTTATCGGATTCTTCCTTAGTGCTACCATTCAACTCAGCTTCCTCCTGGAATAGTGCGCTCTCCTGGAAGATCTCATAAGACGAAAGATCTACATTATCAGAGGCATTCTCGAGGATCATATCCGCCTTTTCATAAGCTTGAATGATCGATTCCATGACACTGATACCTGCAGACAACTCTGCATCCGCGATTGTATCGATCAATTTGAGGATCTCGTAATTTAAATTGTTCACTTTGTATACCACCTTTGTTGTTAAGATTTTACATCGTTCGCCTTAATCAAGATATAAGTAGCGAGTAAACAAATATATGCTTTCACAATATTCATATTTACTTTATACTTTCTTGATGTTGGGAGAATGATTGGCTTACCTTGAATTGCTCGATCTACGGCAGTTGGCATATTCGTGATCTTTCCAATATACTTTGCGGAATTAATATCCTCGATTGTGTTCCCTTCTTTTATCAGAAATACATATAGTATATTATCCATGATCTTACAAATATCTGGTTTCTCAATCTTTTGTGCAAACTGGAATAGTTCTTCGGTTTTTACATTTTTCTTACGAGCAATTCCTGCATATAGATCTCCTTGTTGGTTATATAATTTATCACCCGTCTTGATACTCCGCATGATATTATCTCGAAATTTTATAAAGTTATTCGAAACCAAGTGTTCATCTTCTGAACCAACATCTCCACCAACAGAGTTTACTTCGTCGGAACCCATATATTCATGATATTTATTCGACAAAGATTTCATCGTCTGGTTGAAGGATGAAATAATTCCGGATAATGCTCGAGTCAATATCTCAGGAGACATATCAACTGTCATCCTCGTACGATACGTTGCATATGGTGTATCGATATTATCACCAATCCAAGAAATCATATCTTCACATTTCACAATATTCCAAGTAGAATTCAACTGCATGTATGTATACGCCATCAAGGATTCATTATATCCTTTCTTGAAATATTTATCATACATAAAAGAATAAATAGACAATCCAAGTTGCTGACGCGCGGAATCACGTAGTACACGTTGAATGATCATATCGGAATAATATAACGCAAGAATGTGAATGACATTAGATGGTGCCGACATGATTGCGTGAAAGTTTGCGGATTCACGTTTCTCGATTGTTCGAAGAATCGATAGCAGTGTTTCTTTAAATGTATTTTTGTTAAAACCGAAAAGTTCAAATATATCATCAACATAACGCCGTGGGAAAACCACGGGTTTTGTTGGATATTCTTTCGCAAGCATATCAGCGTTTGCTTCCATAAAAGTATTGCCAAAACTGATATACTTATTTCTCCCTGCGGGTTTCTGAAGAACAGATATGATCGGATCGACGATCTGTTCTTTGAACATTTGCTTACCTTCTGACGAAGCAGATTCTTGAATTAAAGTCAAAGCATCAGCCTCAGAAATTTCGTACTCCATGAAGAACAATTTCAATCACATCCTATCATATCAAAAAAAAGATTAATGTCTTTTCTTGTTCTTGCGATTGTAATTGTTGTTGTTATACGGATGCTGTCTTTCTGGAACAACATTCTGTTCGTCATTTTCAACAACAGACGCTTCCTCTACGATTTCTGCAGAATCATCACCAACTACTGTGGTTGTGTCCAGCTCAACTTCTGTAACTTCAGCTTCTTCGGGTTTCACTTCTTCAACCGGAGTTTCAAGGATTTCAACTTTTACCGGTTCATCAACAGCCTTTTCGGCAGTTTGTGTTTCATCCTTCTTTTTCGGAGTCTCCATAACAGAAACACTCTTACTTGTTTTAGACGCAAGAACATCATTCACGTTTGATCGTGTTATGATTGTTCCTGTTTCAACATCAAATACTCTGAATGCTGGGAAATTCATCATACGACGAATCCCTGCATGATCCATATCGACATTGTATACAGGAGCAATACTCCCGAGTCCGGGGATTGCACCGAAGCCAGTAATGTTTACCTTCATAAATTACATACGTCCTTTCATTAATAAAATTAAATTTAGATTAAGCTTAGTCTAAAGCAGCCTTGATTCGATCGATGCTATAATAGGATTCTGAAACAAGATCTGTTTTCAAACCCATACACATCAACCAGATATCGGCTTGGAGTAATGTTGGTTTATCATAAACTGATGTTTTGATATCTTCCAACCTCACAGACCCAGATTCCGAGATCTGTTGTAACATCTTATCGTATTCGACCGTATTATCAGCACGAGCACCACAAATCTCAGAAAGTAGTTCATCACCATCTACACCTGCAAGAAACTCATTCTCAACGCCGGTTGCTGTACCACCCTTTGACTCACCGCGTGTCGCACCAGTTAAATCGTCACGATTTAAGTCGGATAATGTCAAACCGGTTTTCTTTGTGGCAAGCTGTTGCGTACGCTTGATATTCAGATAACCTACTATGACAGGCTGCTTTGTCCTTACTGGACGGTTCGGGTCTGATGATAAATGTGGGAGATAAACATACTCCAGCAGATTTATCTTCAACACTTTTGCCGCTTTCTCGATGTTCTCGTATCGCAACACACGTTTTTCGTCACCGAATTCTTCGATATCGAAACGGAAATTACTTTTGTGATCTGCGAGAAACTTCTCCATCCACACGGCAAATTCTTTGTCAGATTTTGTCTGAAAGATTTTCTTGTATTTTTGAGTATTTACTCCAGATGGGTCCATTGCAGACATGACTGCATATACGAGTTCCTCTATCTTCTTACGTTTCTCTGTCATTGTTTATCACCCCACTTTCGTATGATTTGTATTTGTAAGAAAACGCGTTCTTACATATGTTCGATCGAGTTGATCTTTGGTAATACCAATAATGACACGATTACTTGTTGCACCGTAAGCTAGTTCTTCAGTCCCAGTCACCTCAATACACATAGCATCCGTACCATCTGAAAGTTTATCAAAATAACAATCGATTGTTAAACCAATGATATCTAAACGATTACACTGGTCTGATAGTTTGCTTTTGATTTCATTCAGTATCGTAGGATCATCAGAATACTCATATAAATAGGATTCAATATCAATTCCCAATTCAGGAATGGATGGGTATTGCCCAGGTCGCATGAGTAGTAACGTTATGATTGTATTGATACATAACTGGAACGTTGAAATGACTTTTGGTTTGTAAGCTGAATCTGTGTCGAATAGTACATCATACCCAAGTGTCTGGAACACTTTCGGATATTTATGCTCGATCTCAGCTAGCGTAATTCCTTTTGTGTCTAGAGCCAAGTCCATCACAACCCTTCTATGTCGTAAGAATTACCGAAACGTTGTGGTTTCGTATGAACAAAAGAAAAAATAACAGTGGGGCATGAAGCCCCACTGTCGTATGCATGATCAATAACTGTAATGAACAGCGAAACCTCTTACCATAAAGAAATGGATACCGGGAGCACATTCATTGAATCTGTTATCGTCGAAATTGTCAACAGTAACAGTTTCTCCAACTTTGTAAATGAAGTTCTTGTCATAATCACTGGGAACTTCTGTTACATCCGCAGGTGTTCCATCTAGATTCTCAATTGCTAATACTTTTGCTTTGTCACACCGACATTTTATTCCAGTTCCAGAAGACCGTTTTACATCTTCTGGAATCTCCAATTTGATGATGTAACCGCAAGCAGTTTTCCAACCGATAAAAGAACCTTCTGATGGACATGCCATTGGGATATCCGGAAAGTTCTTAACATTGGAAAGATCTGTATTCTGCAGATCAGCACCTCTTAGATTAGCATTCTTTAAATTAGCACCTGTCAAATCAGCATCTGTCAAATCAGCACCCTCTAAATTAGCATATTCCAAATCGACCCCGAGCATGTGAGCCCCTGCCAAATTATCATCTTCTAAGTTAACCGCTTTCAAATCAGCGCCTGATAAATCAGCACTTGCGAGTCTAGCAAAATACAACTTAGCACCTGCCAAACAAGCACCTGTCAAATCAGCACCTGTTAAATCAGCACCTCTCAAATTAGCACCCACCAGAACAGCACCCGACAAATCAGCACCCGACAAATCAGCACCCGACAAATCAGCACCCGACAAATCAGCACGGTATAAATTATCACATGTTAAATCAGCACCTACCAGATCTACATCGGACAGATCTGCTCTTTCACCTTCCTTGCCATCTGTACACCACTGTTTGTGTTTCTTGAGAACCTCATTCAGTTCTTCCTGTGTGATTTTTCTAAGTTCCTTCTTTTCCATTGTAATTTCCTCCTTGTTATATTGGCACTTTAATCATTCGGATACATCTTTGCCTAAAATTTTCCTTTTGATTTGTTTCCTAGATCTACGATAGTTCTCTAGGATATCGACCGGGTTTTCGTACTCAGGTGGATACAGAAAATCTCGGATAAATTTTGGTGAAGCCTCGTATCTGTCAAAACAATACTCCTTGATGAATGTACCATGTTCAACCATATACTGTGTTGCTTTTGCAAACTTTGTATAGGATTCCATCGAGATTTCTGGACGGGTTTTAGTAATGTCCTTACCTTTTCTGGACTGTTCGATTTCTTCACGGGTATACGTGATTGGTCCTCCGAAGAACTCGTCATGTTTGAACTGATAGATTGTACTTTCATCCAATCCGAGTTCTTTGAGTATTACATCGGGTATCATGTTTGCAATAATGTGATAAGATGCTGACGTAACGAATGGTACTGTGATTCGTTTTCCTGATGATGTCGCACCATCTTCGTCTCGGCATGCTAATATGAATTCATTGTTCTTGTATTTGAATATATAAAACATGTCGAACCAAGTATTTACTGTGGATTTCGAGGTAATCATTTTCTCGTCGAACATACATGTGAGGTTCGCACCAACACCATAAGAGCATTCACCAAGTTCGTATACAAATTTGTGTTCGTTCATGATAACTCCTTCTCGTGGGTTTGATGCCCAGTTAGTCCTTCTGGGTAATGTATGATAGAAACGGACTATATCTGTTTCTATCTCATATTAATAATATACATATAGAATATTAAAATAATAGAAAAATAATATATCCGGGGCACAAAGCCCCGGATATATTATTTTTTGTTTAGTTTCTTCTTCGTGGTATTAACCAACCATAATCGATGCACACGCACCGACCATCGTTTGTCGTGATAAACCCTCCACTATTAAGGTCGGCTATATTAATACCTAAATTATGTCTATTGATCCAGTCACTCGCAAAATCGGTAATTAGTTTGCGTTCCCCTCCGGTAGATTTTCTACCCTCAATTCGAGCCATCGCTATAGCACCAAAACCGTCTGATGATTCGGATATATTTGCAAACATGTCCCGGATTGAATGTTCGCCGTATATCACGTTATTTTTATCAAGAAGATCACAAATATAGCACTCATTTCGATTGGCAAATAGACCAAATCCATTGAAAGCTATTTTTATAACCTGATTTTTGTATTCATGTCTTTCTGGGAAAATGACGTATCGACTATTACCAGCATCTTGTTTCGAACCGAGAAGGTCTTTGGATACCGCAAATTCCAGAGTTTTGACAATTTGTTTTGGAGGAAGTCCTGCGTCTTTAATCAAAATCTCTGCAAATTTACCAACTTTGCCTATATCATCAGCCGATTCATAGTAATCTTCCGATAGTTCGATATATTGATTATTGATAGCTCTTGATAATATATTCACCGTCATATTCACATTGTTTATTGTATTAAACAGCCAACGAATATTCTCAGCGTGTGCGTTGCATAGACGCAACCCATCATCTAGATATTTAAGGATTTTTGATGTAGAATCCGCAAATTTCGAATACGTTTTAGCAGAGGACTGAAGTTCGATTAGCGATAATTCCGTTCCGATATACCTGGGTATCTTGTAATTACGCAGATAATTTGTATGCATATTAGTTAACTGGAGTGCGGAATCGTCTTTGTAGTCACGTATTTGCTGTACACTTTTAATGATCAAGTCTAATGTTGTTCTTATAACTAGCTGTAGATGATCGTCCACAAGAAATCCGACCAGCCTATTGAACGTGTATTCATCAAAACCAGTAAAAGAACCAACATCTTCATTCTTATCGAACTCATAACAAACTATTTTGATTGTTGCGTCACTGTCGATTGAGACCCGGATGTTCTTCAGTAACGTATCAAAATCCTTCTGGGTTAATTTAACGTCACTCAGTTGTGTATTCGTTGTAGGGACTGCTGATTCTTTAATGTGTTTTGATTTTCTTTGTAACCCTGCTTCTTCGCAAATTTGGTTTATTGTTTTCTTTTTGGATTTGAATAGATTTTTGATTTTTTGAACGAGCTTTGTCACTCCGTGTGCGATCATACTGAACAGTTTCAATATCCCAGTTAAAACTTTCTTGAAGAAAGCCAAAACCTTTCCACCTTTAGAAGTAGACTTAGATTTTGTTGTTGAATCAGTATCAGCTTCAGTAAATACTTCATCAACATCACAAGTTTCAAAATTGCAATGTTCTATAAATACAGATTCCTTCTGGTAATAATCGAACATTGCATTCATGACATTCATTTCTGCAATGAATTGATTCTGTTTAATACTTCAATCCCATCAAGAATTTCCGAATTTAACATAGTTGAATAATTGTTCATATTTATCAATCTCCATTCGATTAGTTAGGGTTTATGATTGTAATATATCAATAAACCCTACATTCGATGAATGTAGGGTTCTGAATATGATTTTTGATTTACGGTATTCTGGTAAATCTAAGTATCAGTGTTTGTGCCTCTCTTCTGATGCATCATTTTTCAATCACAAAACAACCCCCATTGTTGTCGATTAACCGTTTCAGCTTTTCACCCATTTGGTCATATACTATTTTACGGCATTTAATAACGGAATCTTGTTCTTCATCATATATAGCCTGAATCAGTATTTTTTCATTGGCTTTGCGATCAATATTCAACTTCCATCTGAGAATGTTTTCCGGCGTGGGTGACATTATAAATCCCTTGATAGAGTCTTTTGTTAGTTTGTCAGCAAACCATTTCTTGACATCATCAATACCAAGATTATTTACATGGATTGATTCAATTCGTTTTTCTGGACCTAGTGTTTTAATTTGATTGAGGCTTTCCATATGGTCTTTAATCAGACTTGATGCAATCTGAACAATTATGAGCAATTTTTTTACCAGATCTACCATTTGTATATTAAGTTTTTTGGTTTTTGATACAGTTTGGTCGTTACCGTCAAGATCAATATTGTTGATGGTATTGATACAACGATCCAAATCATTTGATACTTTCGTAAGTAATTTCAGTACATCTTCGAATTTTACACAAATCTTGTCCAGCTCGGACTCTGTCAAATAATAATAATGTTCAGATTTACCCTGATCTTGTTGTTTATTCGGATGCGTGAGCGCGTCGGCACGTTTGATATCATCTGCGATCTTCGGAACAAGTTGTGTACTCTTTTCATTGATTTTGGCCAGAGCAATATAACCTTTTTCAGAGTTCGATTTAAGTGTTTCATAAGCATCAGTTGTCTGATTGCATATTGTTCCGATATTTGATGCCAGGTTACGCAGTATGTTTGCAACGTCAGTTAGATCTGAATAGGATGCCTTACACATGTAATACGCAGTTTTACCTTTATCATAGCGCTTTGCTCTGCGTTTTTGTTGCACGTTATACAAACCGTTTTTGATGCGCTTTATCATGTTAACAAAGAATTTCTTAATCGCAGTCCACATACGTTTGATGATGTTGTCTTTTTTCTCAGCACCATCTTCTTGGAAGTATTCAGAATCTACATAATCATGATAACTCTCTTGAATCATCATATCATTACGATCGAACATCCAATCGATGTAGGACTCGGTCAACGCAATGTTATTTGTGGTGATCAGTCGATTCAAATGTTCGTCCAGATCTGCAGCAAGCTTCGGGTCGAATGTCGTTGTATTATAGATTTCTTCAATATCCGTATCCAATGTCTTAGAATAGTTATCTACGATCCATTGGCAGTACTTCTTGATTGCAGGATCAAGATTCTTATCAGATTCTAGCACATCTTTGGCAATTTTAACACCTGCATGATTTCGTTCCATCATAGAAGGATATGAAGAGAAAAGCCCTATACTTAATTCGCGCTCAAGAGTTGCTAGTTTTTGTAATTGTTCGGTTGTTCCTTGATTTGCAGTCACATTAGGTGCACTTTGAGATATTCCTAGATCCAAGAAGAATCTTTGTGGCAGATTATACATACCGGAAAATAGATCACAGTAATACTCTTCCATTTCTTTTGCAGACTTATATGATATTATACATGATCGTAGTGAAGAAACTGACAGTGCACTTATTATACTACTTAAACCTAATAATCCACCTATTGCACCAACGGCTTGTATTTGGGGGAAAATGATACCAGTTATCGCAATAACTGCGGCAATGATCCCCTTAATGATAGACTTCTTGTAAGAATAATGTTTTTTAACGCGTTTATTTGCATTTTCATACATCCGAATCAACGCGTCGATGGTTTGTTCATCATTCGAACTTGACGGTGAACTATCTTCAGACAGCTTCTTCGCAATAGTGTTCAAATTACCATCGTTCATGTCAACAGAAGAGATTACAGCGAGTTGCTTTACCAAGACACGCTTCTCCAAACGGTTCAGTTTCTTTCCCCCAATACAAGAAAGTGTATTCACATAGTTTGTCAGGAATATCCGTTTCTTTTTACCGTCTCTAATACCGGATGCCACCATGAGTGTGGATTGCAACAAACCTAATTGCTGTGATGTGCCTTGCCGTAGTACATAATAAATATTATGAAAAATCTCATGTAAGCATACCGAAACGAATGATTGACCAAACAATGCATCATCAGAAGCAGTCAAATCATCAACACCTGTACCGATCCAAAAAATATCAATCGGCAGACCATTGAGTTGGAATCCCTTGGATTTGGATACATGCAGTTTTGTTTTGAATTCGTTAAAAAAGTTCGGAATTGTTATAGCATTAGACTCCCTGTCTGGAGAGATACGAATATTGATTCTCGCATCAAACTGTTTTGATAGTTCGTCTACGCCCTTTACAAAATTCGGATTCTGAACCAATGCTTCTTTATTAATCTTCCCACGTTCATTCATAGATTGCTCCGCTCGGGCTTTATTAAAATACTCAATCGCTTTTAGAATATGTGTATTATCAAACTTTGCATACTTAATGTCACCTGCGGAAATATTCTTCTTAGATGAAGAGGTATCAGATTCTTGAATTGTGATTGGTTTTGTTACAGGCTTTACAAAATCAAAACCCATATCAGCAAACAGCTCATATCCGAGATTTGTAGTATTATCATATCTAGACATCAGATCCATGAAGAATGCGGATTCTTGGATGTCGGATGCAATGTCGACTTTACACTCCGAGAGATCTTCAGGCTTTTCGAGTTCACCAGCTGACATATTCACACCGTTTGAAAGATCGTCACTTGCCGTAAAATACTGTGGCCCCGGCTTCCTCAAAGCATTCGGGTTGTACATCGGGATCTTCATAGCCTGACGGAGCTCGTCAACCTTCCTGATTGCTTCCTTTGTCGAAGCCATATCGACCATTCCAGTATCATATACAATGATTTCATCACCATTGTCATCAGTGTAACGTCCAACAACAGTACCTTTCGCAGGATTCGCTTCTCTACGTACAGCTTGGGACTTACCAGTATCGATATTATTCAACTGATACTGGTTCAACTTTGAATCGATTCTCTGAGAAATGTTATCCAATACTGCACCGATTGCACAGATAATTGCTTTTGCATTTCCCGATACATTATTGGATGGAGGTGCAATGATGCAATCATTCATAACCTTGATACTCTGTGCATTTGAATCACAAAGAATGTTCTCTGCAGGAATCCGATACATTGCACCAACACATTCGAGCGCGGATACAACATCATCGCATTCATTGATCTTGTCCATAATGTCCGAATAACAATACTCATCCACTTGAGCAGCTGTAGATGATGAAGTATCTACAGCTGTCGTAGTTGCAGTTGATGTCATATTATCGGACGAAGAAACTTTAGATTCAGCTTTACTGATTTCTGAAGAGATTTCAGCTTCTGTAGGAATTTTATATTCACTCATGTTTATTCACCCTCTTGATTATTATTGTTGATTTGTCTGTGTTTGATTGTTCTGCTGTCCTGATGATGAAGGCTCAGTTTTACCGTTATTATCCTTCACTTGCTGCTTGTATAGCTTAATGATATCTCGATACATATTATATTCCACAGCATAGAATTTCCGCGCGATCACATTCTGCAGAAGAGTTGTATACTTCTGGGAGATTTCTTGTACGATTTTAAACAACTCACCCGCACGCTCTGCCTTTTCTGTTGGCTTCGGTTTTCCATTTTCATCTTTGCTGTTCGGATCTGTTTCCTTGGATGCCTGATCGAGTTTCCGCATTGCGGATGTCAAACCCTCCACACAAGCTTTGATTTCTGTTTGAATCAAATTACCTGTTTGCGTCAGATCATTGATCAAATCATCCCAACGTTGTTTCTGCAGTTTTACAGAATCCTTATTCGGAATATTATTCACGGAAGAAAACAGTATCAAGTTTGTCAGATTTGCAATTTCCTTTGCGTTATCATTATCAACGACTTGAGAGATATTCAAACCATCCGGAAGTGGGTAAATCTGAGATTTAATATCGTTCTTTACCGCATCATCGATTTGCGCGCTCTTCTTCTCACCATCCAGATATGCATTGATTACATCACCAAGCTTAGAGGCTTTATTCACAATATCCTTTGCCGGAATCTTGAAATTTGGCATATGCGCAATTGTACAGGTGAATGTACCCTCTTCCAGAGCCTTTCCGATTGTGTCATTCAATTCCTTATTTCCATTAATCCACTTTACTTCCATCGCATGATCACGTGTCCATTTAGCTGGGAAGTTTGAAAGCTTCTCACGAACCCATGTTGTGAAACGACGAATGATTTCACTCAGCTTCTGTTTGATATTGTTAAGCGTTGAAGCTTCTTTCTTCGGAGCATTCGGGTTTGATACTTCCGGTTTTGGTTGTTTATTCGGATCCTTGTTTTCGGCGTTATCACCGTCTGCTTCCATTACAAAAGCTTCCATGTATGAATACCCGGGAGACTGGGTATCTTCCATGTTCACATCATATGTCAAGACATGAGAATTGTTATCGTACAACCGAATCATGGATCTGGTCATACATTCACCAAGTACACAGAGAATATCCCGAACCATTTCATGATTCTCTATTTGATCCATGAGATAGCTTTGGATGATTCGTAACATATAAGAGGATATCCGTACGATGTTATTCGCCAGCTCTTCATTCGTTTTCATCTTATCGCATGAAAACATTGAATAGATTGTAGATAGTGTTGTTGTGATTGGATTCAGTTTGTCATTCCCCATAGCATCTCGACGGTAATTTCCATTCATATAATTATTGCCAAACGTGATTCCATGCAACCAATCCAAATCTGTATGGAAATTTGATATTCTGTTCATATCTCCAACAGGGAGTCCATTTCCAGGAGTACGATATGAACCATATGCAAGTTGGATAATACCAGAAACATCATATTCCCAGTTGCGAACACCTGATGAGGCATATTGTGTCACAAGTTGTTTGATCGGTGAGCGATCGTCATCCATGATAAACAGAATCGCATCACGGGTATCAGCAAAATACGGATGCATATCCTGTAGAACCACATTCCGTAGATTGCAATCAAATGGGATCTTGGAACGGATGTTCATAGTATTTGTTTTCAATAGACAACATTCTGTGATCACGTCAGCAGATTCTGTTACAACGGATTTGTATGTTTTGATGGGTGTCACATATGCAACCATTTCATTTGCTGTATGTGCCATAAGTGTTACTACAAACATCAGGAATTCAGAAATTTTCAACATCAGTAAGGATGCTTTCATCGGATCTATAGTGGGGCAACCTTTATTCAAAATATGAGGAATTCTGGACGCAATATTTCTCATGACAGCAGGAAAATGCATATTCTTCAATGTATCAACATCATCCATGAATTTTACATCAGAAATTCTCTGTTTAATATCCATTGAAGAACATACGCATTTCTCGTGTACGTCATTCTGGCATAGTAACATTAGATCTTGAATCGTGGTATTTCGTGGGTTTACATATGCTCGGTTCTTTGCGGTGGAACATTCAAACGGCACACCATCATGATCAGCCACAAATTTCTTGATGGATGCGACAGTGAACATATCCAACTCGGATGCACAGAATTTGAATACTTCAGAACTCTGTTGTGCAAGCTTGACGAGGTTAGAAATGTATGTTGCAACATCCTCCGGAGTGATATACCGAAAACTGTAATCAGCCACGCAAATACCATACTCATCAAATTTAGAATCATCCAGCTTGGTAAGATCCTGTAATACGGAATCGCACAGTTTCAATACTGAGTCGAACGATGTTTTGAACTCTGTATCAAACCGAAAATTATTCCGTGAGGTTTCAGTTTTTATCATGTTAAATTCTCCTTTTCTATCGTATTTTATAAATCCCACATGAGGTTATCAGCTGGTTTTTGAACACTATATATGTATGAAATTTACGAATAGATAATTCTGGATTATTAGATTAAAGGAGGAATAAACATTGCGTAATACGAAATGTCCATTCTGTAGTATGATATATAACGATAAACAAAAGTATTGTAATCATATTGCAATGAAGCATAATGATCAAATCCCAGAAGATGCCGAACCTCTTGAATTCGCATATTCATTATTGGTACATAAACCCATGGGGAGAAAGTGTGTGATGTGTCAAAAGAACGCAGTACACTTTAACCAAGACACGTTAAAATATGAACGGTTGTGCGAAGTCCCAGCTTGTAAAGAAGCATATGTGAAGATGATGAAAGAACGTATGGTGAAAGTATACGGGAAAGAGCATCTATTAAATGATGCGGATATGCAAAGAAAGATGTTATATAATCATGCAGATTCCAAAGAATTTGTGTGGGATGATAAACACAAGTTTCGTGTAATCGGCACATACGAATATGATTTCTTGAACTTCCTAAAATCATTGGACTGGAGCCCGAATGACATAATCTGTCCTTCCCCATCAGATTTCTGGTATACTTGGAAAGATGGTACAAAGCATTTGTACATCCCAGATTTCTATATCCCAAGTTTAAATCTACATGTTGAAATTAAACAAGGAGGTTTTAATGATTCTTTTATGAATCATAACCGAGAAATCGAACATCGGAAAGATCAGTTCATGATGAATCAATGCGAAAAGACAGGTATGCATTATATCAAAATCATGGATAAGAATTATGATGAATTCTTAAAAGACTATGTCAATACGGATGACAATCAACCAAAATAATGATGTTACAAATTCTCTTCTTTTTCCTATTTTTCTAAAAAGATATATCTATATAATTTAATTGGTGACAGTGATGAGAGTGTAATATTATTATATATTATATAATATAATAAGAAAATTAGTCTAAGGATTAAGGAAAATACATTGGAAACTGTACAAACTTCGCGGGTGTATTTCCTTATGTTTAGATTATTTTTTTGAAATGAAAGGTGGTATTTCTTATGGAAGAAAAACTATGTAAAGATCCCGAAGAGGATGAAGTAGAAGTTGTTCTGACTCCTGAGATGGAAGCAGAGCTTTCAAATGGTTGCGGTGACGAAACCGAAGAAGAAAATGATGAGGAGTGATCAATCATGAGTAAATTTACAAATTCACCTTTGGTAGAGTATACACATATCTCTCCGAATAGAACATCCCCACGTAATCAGAGTTCTATTACAAAGATTATTGTTCATCATATGGCGGGGTGTTTGACACTAAAGCAGTTCGATAATATCGTGTCAAATCCGAAACGTAAGATGTCTTCAAACTATGCGATTGATAAGGATGCACATGTTGGACTATTCTGTGAAGAAAAGGATCGTTGTTGGTGTTCTTCATCACCATGGGCAGATAATCGTGGAATTGCCATTGAAGTCTCCAACAGTAAGACCGGCGGTAACTGGCCAGTTTCTGATAAGGTATATGACAAACTGATCGAACTGTGTGCTGATATCTGTATTCGAAATGATATTGAAGAACTGAAGTACACCGGGGACAAATATGGTTCTCTCGTATTCCACAGATTCTTTGCAGCAACTCTGTGCCTTCCAACAGATACTGAACTTTTGACACCACATGGGTGGGTGGCTCTGAAGAAGATTAAACTCGGAGATACGATCGCAACCTACAACAAGGATACAAACAGAATCGTATTTGACAAAGTACAGAATAAAGTTGAGGAATATTCCGATACTGTATATGATGTTGGTGGCTTGCGTGCTACCAAGAATCACAATGTAATTGCAGTTGATGGTTCTGGGAAACCCCAATTTGTAAAATTCGAAGATGTGATCGGTAACATCAATTACTACGGTTATCTATCTACAGACGATCTGAATATCAATAGTATTTACATCCGTAAGTTCAATCCAGAATGCAAACCGGTGGAATCTCGTGATACCGAAGTATCATGCGTAACTGTCAAGAGCGGTTATATCGTAATTCGTCAGAATGGTATGATTACGATTGTTGGTAATTGCCCAGGACCATATCTGTTTGACAAAGCGAATGATATCTGTGAAAGAGTAAACGCAAAGATTCTTCAGCATGAAATGCAAAAGCGTGCAGAAGAACTTGCGAATGGTGGCGGAAACAACAATCAGAATTCAAAGCCTAATAATACCAATAATAATAGCTCCGGCAGTTCATTCACGTTTACCGTGAAGAAAGCCAAGGCGATCTATGATACTTATCGTAGTTCTAGAAAACAAGTTGCAACGATTCAGCCTGGTGTATACACGATCGTGGATACTGAAACTGTATCAGGCGTAAAGTATGGTAAACTCAAGAGTGGTGCTGGTTGGATTGTGCTTGGTGAAACTGTTGTTTCTCCGCAGAAAGTATTGAAGATTGGTTCATTGGTTAAAATTTCTGCAAGCGCAAAATATTATAATGGAGCAGTCATTCCTTCTTGGGTAAGGAATCAAAATTGGTATGTTTCATCCATGTCTGGTAATCGCGTTGTACTTGGAAAGAACGAAGCACAAAATCGTGACATTCAATCTCCTATTCATAAAAACTATCTGACTGTCATTCGTTAATAATAGAGCGGGGTTATGCCCCGCTCTTATTTATATCTTAATCGATTTTATTAAAGATCCATAAACATATTATTACTGTGAGCGGAGACAGAATGTCTGCGATCATAAAAGTATGGAGGATGTGAAAATTATGAAACTCTGGAAAAGTAAAACAACATATCCGGATGGTGCGATGTTGTTTGATGTCAGGTACTATCGAAAACCGGAAAAGTTCGAGATCGTTTATCTCAATCCCAACACGGATCGGTTGGAAGTTGAATATGAAGATCCAATTATTGATATCTGGTTTTTGAAAGAAGAGCATCGTACGAACAAATATCAATTGCCATATGCGGAAATGGATAAATGTTATCCGGTATATTGTAAACCCTCACAAGTTTCAAAAGTAATTGCGGATAACATCGGTGGAGAATGGGCGGAAACATATAAAGAATATTCCGAACGATATTCGGCATTCGAAACCAAAAAGAAAATGTGTGAGTGTCCATGGGTGTTCAAAGCGGATTTTCTTCCAGATGTATATTTCCGATTACGGTGGTTGGAAGAACATGGTGAAGATATCGATGTATCAAAAGTAACATTCGGTTTAGTGGATATCGAGTGTGATGTGTTGGACAAGACAATCGATGCTAAGGATATCCATGACGTTACGCAACCAATCAATGCGGTTACAATTATATTACCACATGTGAAAATTGCCGCGTTGTTAACGTTAGGGCCACGACCAAAGAACAAACTCGAGAAGAAATTCTGGGGGTTGCTCGAGAAACAAGAAAAGGAATACGAATGGTTTATCAATAATCAATCAGCGTTCAAACGAAAGATTGTCGACGAGGATGAGGATAATGCGAAATATCTACAAGGATATGATATTCGGATTCACAATTTTGCCTTTGAACGGGAAATTGATTTAATCAAAACGGTGTTCGATTACATCAATAAGTATCGACCAATGTTTGTCATGTCATGGAATGCAAAATTCGATGACAATTATCTCATGAACAGAATCGGATATCTCGGTTATGATTGTTTGGATATCATCATTCCGAAAGAATTCAAAGTCCGGCAGATATGGTATAAGGAAGATACATCTGACTCTTTCTCATTAAAGAATTCTAAGGATTGGATGTTCTCTTCTACGTATTCTGTTTATATCTGTCAAATGAGATTGTTTGCCATGATTCGGAAAAGTATGCAAGAACGAAGAAGCTACTCACTATCTTCTGTCGGTAAGGATGTCGCAAAGATCGACAAATTGACACAAACAAAGAGCGGTTCTTTCAGAGAATTTGCATACACAAACTATGTCAAATTCTTATTGTATAATATTCGTGACGTAGTTGTGCAGTTGGCAATTGAACTTGCAACGAATGATTGTCAATCGTTGGTTGCTCGGTCATATACATTTGCAACGCAGTATTCAAAATGCTTTCAAGAAACGCATATTGTCCGAAACATGCGTGAAAACTTCTTTGAAAGTGAAGGTTATGTACAAGCATGTAGGCTATTGGTTGAACCGGGTACAGACACATCATTCAAAGGAGCATTTGTTGCACCACCAGAGCACAATATGCCAACGGGATTGGTACTGAATGGCAAACCTTTGAACTGTGTAATATTCGGCGCGCTTGATGCGGATGCAGCAGCGTATTACCCATCTGCCAAAATGGGTGGTAATCTGGGTACTATGTCATTGATTTATAAATGCAAGATTAATAATGACGTGTTCATATTCGGTGAGTGCGTGAATAAATCATTCAACCAAACATACACTTATACAGACACAAAGGGTAGAATACACCAAGAAGACATGACCGGACCAATTATGAATGCTTACAAGAATAAGAACGAAGCATCCATGTTGTACAACTGGATGAACATGCCATCGATTACTGAAGTATTCGAGTATATCGATGCAAGAATATCATAATAACAGGAGGAGAAAATGAGTAATAAATATGAACGTGAAGAATCATTGGATGTATTAACAACATCTTGGATGATGCAGTATGGTGTAAACGTAAATCTACAACGTGCAATTCCTATGGTTACAGACGGATTAAAACCCGTATGGCGAAAGATTCTGTATTCGCTGTGGAAGAACTACAAAACACAGCAAGTCAAGGTTGCAACCGTACAAGGCGATGTAACCAAGTTATATCCACATTCCGATTTGGGTATGAACGCGTTGTTTGGTCGGCTTGCACAACCATTCGCGAATAATGCACCGTTGTTAAATGCACACGGTAACTGTGGTACCATGACTGTAGGAGATGATACTGCAGCCGCAAGATACTGGGGCGTGTCATTAAGCAAATTTGCCATGGATGTTCTGTTCGATGAATTCGATGGAACCGTAAACATGATACCAAACTATGATAACAGATTTATGGAACCGACTGTACTTCCAGCAAAGTTTCCATTGATTCTGTTGAATGGAACATCTGGGATCGGATACACACTATCAACTGATATTCCGCCGTACAATCTCAATGAAGTTGCAGATGCAACAATTAAACTGCTGAAGAATCCCAATGCGAAGATTAAGTTGGTGCCAGATTCTCCGACGGGTTGTGATATGATTGTGTTGAACGATACAACATTCGTGATGCAATCATCCGTTGAGATTGATAATGTGAATTACGTGATCACAATTAAGAACACACCCTACATGCAATTTCTGACGGATATTGAAAAACGATTGTGTGAAATTCAGAATCCGACCAACAGTATTACACCCATTCCTGAGATTATATCTGCGGATGACGAGTCCGAACTGTTAAAGAATGAACTACGTTATGTCATTCGGTGCAAACCGTGTAATTTGTATAAGGTGCTGGATATTTTGTTCAAACGCGTTGGTGGTTTGCGTTCCACCATTTCCACCAGGAATATGCTGGTTGTGGACAAGTTTCAGACAAAGGAATATGACGTGAGACAAATTCTGCGTGCGTGGATCGAGAATAGATTGCGCGATAAACGTTTGTGGTGTATGCGTAGGTTGGTTGATTTGACAACTGAACATAATATGTTGACGGGTAAAGCGTTCATGTTATCGCCTGAGAATCTAAATACCACAATCAAAGTATTTAGATCATGTAATGCAAAGAGTGAAATCATTCCTGCGTTGGTTGATAAATATAAAGGGGAAGTCACAACATCCCAAGCAAATTATGTTTCGGAGTTAAAAGTGTATAACTTAACAAATGGGGAATACCAGAAGACGCTGAAGGATATCAAAACTGTGCAGGATGAGATAGACCATCTCCGACCGATCGTAACAGATCCCGAAAAGATTCGTGATGTTGTGATTGACGAGATCAAAACAATCAAGAATAAGTACGGTTCTCCCAGAAGGTCAAAGATTCTGAATGCGGGAAACCAGTCTGGGACAAACATTGGAGTTGTACAGATTCTTCCAGATGGTTCGGTCGTATTCTCGGAAACGGAAAATATTGAACAGCTTGCATCGAATGTGACACCGGTATCTAATGACAACGTTTGTTTGGTAGATGAGTTTGGTCAGTTTATCTGGGTTGATACAAATAAGGTGAAACATGATACTCCGTACACTTTAACCTCAATTGGGAAATCAACTATGGGGAAATGCGTATCATGTATTGTGAATCCGGGTAATGATATTGTAATCATGACCAATCTTGGTCGGATTAAGTATATGCCGGTATCTAGGATCCCGTCAAATGCAACGAGAAAACCTTTACTTCCATTACAGAGTGATGAAACAATTGTTTCAATTGTTGAAATGAATGGAACAAATCAGGATCTTCTCGTGTATACTTCGGATGGTTATGGTAAGAGAATTCCGATTACAACTTTGAACAAGGTTCTATCTGTTGATGCAGCAGGGCAGTTCATCATGAAAGACACGACCAATGTATCTGGAATGTTTGCGTTGAACACAACAAAACCATTGTTAGTGTATGTGACGAAACTTGGCAGAATTCGTGTAAACCACGCAAAGTTCTTGACAGGTGTTAAGAAGTTCGCAGAGTTGAAACCAATCATCAAACTATCATCACAAGATGATTTGATCGGGGTATTCTGCACAAATCCAGGACAGATAATCACGTTGAATCATGCTGATGGACGAGTTACAACCGTTCATGTTGATTCCATGCCAATCTTGACAATGTCTTCGGAACCTGTGCGTCCGAAACATGTTCCTGGGGTAAAAGTAATTCGAGCATCATTAACTTGATGCTCGAATTTTAATTATCTAAAGAATGGATGTGATATAATAAATGAATCCGGAAAATTTTACAGTCGTCGTTCGAGCAACATCAATCACAGTATACCCTGGTACAGAAGCATGTGATTTGTTACAACCACTGCTAAGTCTCATGGATTATGAAGATGAGTTTATGGAAGTTTCAAAATCGTTGGGGTATATCCTTGATTCTGAAACAGACACCTTGTATTTGCATAAGGGTGTTAATATTGGTTATCTCCGTAGGTTATTAGGTTATGTTAAAATCATCAGCGAACCATATGACGAATATCGGGAAATGAAGTTTGATTATGAAGAAATCATTCCACCGAGAGATGATGATCAAGCCGATGTAATTGATTTTATATCCGGAGAAGGAAATCATAGATCAAACATTGATAAACGCCAACTGTTCTTGGTTAAAGCACCGGGTTTCGGTAAAGCACAACCAGTTTCTGAATTGATTCCCACCCCTTATGGTATACTGAAACTTGGGGCTATCCAGCCAGGAATGTTTGCGTTCGATCAGAATGGTAAACCGACAAAAGTGCTGCAGGTATTCGATCAAGGTGTAATCCCGGTATATAAAGTAACATTCTCGGATGGTAGAACAGTTCGTTGTAATGATGAACATCTATGGTGTATTCATAGGGACAATATAACTGAACCAAGCGAAGTTGTGCAGTTATCCGAAATCATGAATGATAACTACGATCTTGTGAGTTACATCGTACCAACTACAGGAGAACCTTTGGATTTTGATCATCAGGAAGTTCCTATTGATCCATATACATTTGGTTCGACAATTGGAGATACTGTTATAAATCCACAATATCTTTTTACCGATGTAACATCACGAAGAGCATTGCTTGATGGTATGCTTGCATCATCTCACACAACAAAATATGAGTATTCATACAAGTTCAAATCAACAAGCACGGAACTGATAGACCAAGTGTCGTTTTTAGTACACTCGTTACAATATCCAGGTGTAAGAATATCTGACACGCAACTGATTATCAGCTTATCTGATACTACACGGTGCATCGGTATTTCGAATATTGAATATATAGGGGAAGAACATTGTAGATGCATCTTGGTGGAGAATCCAGATTCTTTGTATCAGACAGACGACTGTATCGTGACGCATAACACTTATTGTTCTGGCGTTGGATTATGTAAATATCATGCAAAAACCATGATCATTATGCATCGCGATTCTTTGCGTAAACAATGGAAAGAATCTTTGTATAAGATGTCAGGGTTATCAGATCAATATGTACACGAAATCACATCATCCGAAGAATTGTATGCGATCGCACATGGAGACGTCGAATACGACTATGATGTATATCTCATGACACATGCAACATTTCGTGCTGGAATGGCAAGGATTGGGAACATGCAAGACGCGAAGAACATCTGTAAGAATCTTGGTATTGGCATGAAGATCATAGATGAAGCACACTTGGAATTTCGTGACACACTGATGATGGATTTCGTATTCAATGTATGTAGAAATATATATCTGACTGCAACAGATGGCCGTTCTGCAAAAGAAGAGAACGCTATTTTCAAACATGTGTTTGCGGATACATTGTTCTACAGAAAACCTTCCATCAGTACAAATAAACCGAATAAATGGGTGAACTATACAATCGTCCATCTAAATACAAATTGTTTACCAAACATTTATAGGTATAAGGTTGCTGGTGGTAGAGGTATGTCTCCTGCGTCATATGGTAAATGGGTAATTGCATATGATAAGAAGAAAAGACATTTCAAATGCATACGCGATTTGTTGCGAATGCTATACGAAAAGGATGACCAAGCAAAAGTCATTGTATTCGTTCCATTGATTGAATTATGTGAGGATCTTGCATACTTCTGTAAAATGGAACTGAATTATGACGATTCCTTCCCATTCGATCTGAATATCAAGACAATCAACTCCAAGAATTCTAAATCGGAGAATGAACGAAATAAGCGTGCTGATGTGATTATCACAACAATTCAATCTGCAGGTACAGGCACAGATATCCCTGGTATATCGGCAATCATATGTTGTTCTCCATATGTATCCGGAATCACAGCCCAACAGGTTTGGGGTCGTATCCGATATTGTGGTAAGATCTGCGATTACTTTGATCTCGTGGACGAGTCTGTCCAGATGGACAAGCTGTGGTTTAAATCAAGATCAAAGAAACTCAAAGCGCTTGCCTTAAATACAAAAGAAATAACTTGGTCTGATGATCAGGAAGAAGAACGAAAGAATGATTAAATAAGCGGGGCACATGCCCCGCAATTATTTTGTCATTTGATATTTATATGATTAATATGAATGCGATACCAGTGATAATTTATATTTAAGGAGGCATAAATTATGTGGGGTCTCTGGGTCAAGAGACACATGGCAGATCCAGTATCACATTCATATTACATATTATAGTATACAGAAAGGAAGTAAAAAATGAAAAAGAAAGTTGTACCTATGAGCGAGTCAAAAGCGCTCGAACACCTGATTACATATCAGAGTAAAATGCTGATTATCATAGTCACGTTCGCAGCGGTACTCATGATAGCAGAAATCATTTTCGGATGTATTCTGTACAATGCCGCAAAAGAGATTCAGGGAGTTGCTGGCGGAATATTTGCTGCGGCAGTCATTACGATCTGTCCAGCCATCGCACTATTTTCATTCGTATGCGAAGATGCTTTGACGAAGTATTCCAAGGAACTTTTGTATGTTGAAAGGTGTCAGAATGCTTATCGTGAGCTGAAACAAGAAGAGGAACTACGTGAATATATGTATGCACGGGAATGTGTGGAAAATCATATTCGTGAGCATACGGATATCGACATTATTTAATATAATGGGATGACGCGGCGTAATAGCCGCGTCTAATGATGCTGTTTACTCTGCTTATTATGGGAACCCCCAACGTTTGATTCGAAAATATTCGGTGGGGGCTTGCACGGAGGAAGGGTAATTTCTGGATCTAACTCATGGATTTTGTTTTCGAGCCATTGTCGATACTGCTGATTATCATACATGACCCATTCCATAAGGATTTGCAAACGATTGTTCAGATCGTTAATCTTATCACTAAGATTTTCATTATCAATCTGAAGTTCTTTCGTTTGTTGCTGGTAGGATTCGGATATTTCTTGAAGTTTCTTATTGATGTATGCCGTGTTGCTCTGTTCGATTTCTGCACGAACCTTGCGCCCATTAAAGTATGACGTCACGATTGCAGATAATCCACCAGTACCCAACACGGCAACAAGAATTGTCACTAACGTTGCGGAGTCCATAGTCACATTAGTCCTTTCGTAATTATGTGAAGCTATAGTAAGCAGAATCAACCATCCCATTATGTTATACTTCAGTCCGGCGATAAATTCCTCCGGATAAAACAATTTAATATGATAATAGATCGATGGCGAAGAGTCGATCTTTTATCTATAAAGGCAATCTAGGCCTAACCCACGAGTGAAAAACGTAAGTGTCAAAGGAAACCCAAAAGTGGCGAAAAGAAATTTTGGTCACGTGTATATGGGAACTTGATTAACCGTTCGCACATTCCCAAGTCAAGTATGAAATATACACACTAAAAAATCTATCCCAACATAAAGGAGTACTTGAAACAATGAAGAATTTCCTAGTGGAAGCTAAGAAAGCTTTCAACAAAATTATGCTTACATGCAAGAAGAATTCTAATGCGAGACTGATCTTGGATGTATGCACAACAACAATTGTATGTATGATTATAATCTTCGCATCATACGAAGGATTGACTGAAGGATTGAAACCCCCTGCAGGAAATCCGGTTGTCCATGCATATCTGTCATCCGAAAACGAAGATATACAACTGATATCATTCGAGGATCAGGATGTTATCACGACAACCATGACAACGATCACCACGTTGTCGGAAACATCTACAACAACAACTGTTACTTCAGCAACTACAACGACAGAAGAAGTAACAACAACTGCAACCGAAGAAACCACGACAACAACACCTGTTGAAATACCAAAGACTGTTGTTACGACGGTTTCATATATCGAAGAAGACCCAGTAGAAGAGGAAACGTTTATACCAAACACTTCCGGAGATCAGATATTCTACTATGAGGACGGAGTGTATGGTTCCTGTGATAAGGTATCGTATGCAGATGATAAATTGCGATATCATGAAGCATTGAATTATATCACAGAAGAAGAAAGAATCCTACTATGCAATCTGGTAGGACGAGAGTACGGTGCTGCTTGGGTACCGATTGAAGAAAAAGCGAAAGTAGTTGCCTGTGTAATGAACCGTGTACGTGCCGGTTCTGCTGCGGGATATCGAGATACCATATACGGGGTATTAACACAGAAAGGTCAATTCCCAGGGTATCTCCCAAATAATACTTTTACGAAACGCGTAATCCCATCTGTTGTGGATGCGGTTGATTACTACTTTATGCACCAAGAGTCATTTGGAAATATTAAAAGCTTCACCGGTGACGGGAAGTATAACCATTTCCGTTAATATAGTATAAACGTCGAATTCAAATAAGAAAGGAATATGTGATTCATGATAGGATACGACGGTCCAATCAGTTTCTTCACTCGAACTGATAAACATGTGATCACGAAATCATGGGCTTATGAGGAAAGGAACAAAAATTAAGACCATTACAATTACGGCTGCCGGAACGGTTACGGCAACAGATTCTGAAGGTTCTAACGTGAAATTGACACGTTCACAACGGAACATCGTTACCACGTACAAGCGTGGTAATTACATAGAACGAGTCGAAAAGGAATTCGGTCGTTCTGTACTTGACCCTGATTTCGTGGTCATAGGACCAACTGGTGAAATCGTATTCCCGAAATAAATCAATAACGCATGTGGGGCTTGCGCCCCACATGTTTATGTTATTGATTTGGTAGTATCATCCTTCGTTGGTATTGTCTTCCTGATCAGATTCTGGTTGTGTGTCGGTATCTTCAGAACAATCATCTTCGCATGTGTCCGCGTTCTGGAAGTCGTCTGATGATTTGTCCGTAGAAGCTTTTGACAATTGTTTACCAATCTGATGAACACCTGTTGAAGCCCCGCCAGCGGAAGCCCCGATGAAAATGGCTTCTAGTAGATCACTACCCATGTCGACACCAGGCATGAAGTACCCAATAATACCGAGTATGATTCCGTATACTACAGAAAATACTGGTATGTATTTGGTCATATCTTGTTTGACAAAGTTGGTTGTAATGTACTTGGTCGCTTGATCAAGCATCCCGACGAACAAACCAATGGTTACGATTGACAGCTTCATATAAAGCACATCCTTTCTGATTTAGATTCCCAACTAATAAAGGAATCTTAAACAAACGTTTGTACGGTAATAAACAAGGAGGAAATTACAATGGAAAAGAAGGAACTTAGAAAAATCACACGTGCAGAACTGAATGTGATTCTTGATAATCATAATCTGTGGCTGGACACAGCTGAAAACGAAGGTGAAAGAGCAGATCTGTCTTATACAGATCTGCAGGGTTTTAATTTGGCAGGAGCTAATTTGCATCTTGCTAATTTGAGAGGTGCTGATTTATCCGGTGCTAATTTATCATGTGCTAATTTGGTAGGTACTAATTTGCGAGGTGCTGATTTGACAGAAGCTAATTTACAGAATGCCTGTTTGCTGTGGACTGATCTGGTATATACTAATTTGTATCTTGCTAATTTGAGAGGTGCTGATTTGACAGAAGCTAATTTACAGAATGCCTGTTTGCTGTGGACTGATCTGGTATATACTAATTTGTATCTTGCTAATTTGAGAGGTGCTGATTTGACAGAAGCTAATTTACAGAATGCTACTCTCACGGATGTTAAGAACTTTCCGGATATCCCAATGGCATGTCCAACAGAAGGTTCTTTTATCGGTTGGAAACGAGCTGGAGATTACATCGTCAAATTAGAAATACCAGCAGATGCAAAGAGATCTTCTGGTACTGGAATAAAGTGTAGATGTAATAAAGCAAAGGTTCTGTCGATTGAAACTAAAGGTGGAACACCCGCTGACGTAACAGAAGTTCATAGTGTTTTTGATTCGAATTTCATTTACAGAGTCGGAGAAACTGTTACTGTTAACAATTTCGACGATAACAGATTCAATGAATGTGCGCCTGGCATTCACTTCTATATGGACAGAAAGCGTGCCGTTCCGGTCGTTATTTGATCCATGCTGTGGTGACTAGAGCGCTACAATCGGTCATAAGGTTTAAATATTATTAAGGATGAAGCGTTATGTTTTGCGAATGAAAGGATGCGAATAAATAAAATGCTTTCACCAGAATTGCTTTGGTATAGGAATAATGAGAAACTGAAAGAGTATATCGCGGATATGCGGATGGACTTAATCTTTCTTTATTCTGTTAAAGACTGGGTAGAACTCGTATATCTCGAGATCCTTGAAGTACCGATGTACGAACTCCAATTGCACTTTGAAGAAATATATTCAGACATGGATCTCACTAAGGTTTTCAGATGTCAGGGATATGTAACTCGGTTGCTCAAAGTATATCTTCCGTGTCAGGATGATGACGATTATGACTTCGCCAAATCATGTAATAAACCGAATGCTTCGATGGTAAACCGGATATTCAACTATTGTAAGTGGATTCTTGATAACACCCACGAAACATTCGAATCTAAAATAGAAAAGAGGTGTATGCTAGTGAATGGTTTTATGGATAAGATCATAAATCCGAGATGGGATAATAACGATGAACATCTTGTTGTTGATGTGAAGGGTGAACCTGATATGTTTGGGAATCCGATCATGTCACAAATAGAGATTGGAAACATCAAACGTGAACAACCTGTGCAAGATGATAATCCGAAGAAGTAAGTAACCGAATGATATATTTTATTTAGGAGGAAGAATCATGAATGAAAATGAGAAAGAAATCACAACTGAAGAAATTACCGAAACCGTTGAAGCGTGCTGTGACTGTGGGTGCGAACATGAGAGTTGTTGTGGGGGTCCCTGTGATTGTAAATCCGGAAATTCTGGAGAGACGTCGGGTATGGAACTGCAATTCAATCTTGTTTCAGGTAAATCCCTTACTGCCGATGGATCTGGCATTGATGTCCACGGATTATTTGACAACAGATCGGACATGAAGAGAAACAAAGAATCCGTAATCGCTATGCTGCATGATCTCATGTGTATGGATCCGGATTCAGATGAAGCGATGGAAACCGCAAGGAACATTATAACACAATTGTCCGAACATGCAGAAGGTTTAGGATTCGGCATGTCATATGACGGTATGCGGGAATTCACAGTATATGAAGAAGCAATCATGTGTTGTGTGGATTATATTTCCGCGATCACATCACTGATGGATTATGTGTATGAAAGAACGATTGGTGATTTGTCTTCTGGTGTGAACGATTTGATGTCTGTAATGTTTAACGATCCCCATCAACTTTCCGGTTTAGTTGACAACTACGGTGAAGATGATGAAGAAGAATACAATATTTCTGACTGATATATTGCATGATTAAGGAGGACTCATGAAAGAACTGAATCAAGATCGGTAACGAAATTTTCAACTACACAAACACCGGTAATTCTGAACTTAATACCCTGACCCTCAGATTCAATTGCCAGTTTGTGCAGTCAACATACGTGAACGATCTGGCTGCTAGATATCTACAGCAGTTTGCTGTATTCGGTAATAGTCTGAACTTCAATCCTGGTGCTGATTTGCACGACACTAATTTGGAAGATGCTGATTTATACCATGCTGATTTGTCGGGAGTGAAGAACTTTCCCACCATTCCAATGGCATGTCCATCAGAAGGTTCTTTTATCGGTTGGAAAATTGCTGACAATCACATCATTAAACTGGAAATTCCAGAAAATGCAAAGAGATCTTCCAGCACCGATAACAAGTGCAGATGTAACAAAGCAAAAGTATTAGCAATTGAGAATCTAGATGGAACACCTGCTGACGTAACAGAAGTTCGTAGTGATTATGACAAGGAACTTCATTTACAAAGTTGGAGAAACTGTTACTGTTGACAATTTCGACGATAACAGATTCAATGAATGTGCTCCCGGTATCCATTTCTATATGGATAGGGAAGTTGTGGAGTATTACCAAAAATTTGTCAAGTTTACGGCTAATTGATCAAGGAGGAAATCACAGTGGCAAAATTTATTGATCCACATGTATATGTAGTTGACCCACCAAGCTGGGATAACGTTGTTAGAAAGTTGAATCGATCGGCTCGGGTATGTTATTTATCCGAGCCCAAAAATCAACCAGATGAGAAACTGGTTGCAGATATCACCAAAAGTGGACACACTTCTGTTCTAGAACATGTATGTGTTACATTCGATATTATCACAGACCGGGGTGTACTCGCAGAATTCACACGGCATCGTCATGCATCATACTCGGTTGAATCAACTCGGTATTGCAATTATCAAGATGAAATGACATTCATTAACATGATCGAATTCAAGTATTCTGATACGAAAGCGAAAGATATTTGGAACTCTTCTTGTGAGAGATGCGCAGATGAATACCAGCAGTTGATCACGCTCGGTTGTAAACCACAAGAAGCACGTAGCGTATTAAACAATTCGCTGAAGTGTAAAATGAGAGTGACGATGAATCTGCGAAGTATGATCAATTTCTTTAATCTGCGTTGTGCCAAAGCGGCACATCCACATATCAAGCAAATCGCAATTCCGATGTTAAAGTATATGCAAGAAAATCTTCCATGTATTTTCAATATGATTGAATGTGATGAAGATTTTCTTAGAATTCATATGTTTTCTGACTGGAGATCTTATATCTCTGAATCTTCTGATATAGGATAACAGTAATCAACAGACACGACGGGAGGAAATAAAATGATTAATATTACACATGTGGATGATGATGGAAAATGCGCAGGCGCGATCGTTCTATTCGAATTTTGCATCGCACCGCAACAGTATTCCTACATCTATTACAATTATAAAGCCCCGATTGAATTGGATTTTGATCGGTTGAAGAATGATCCCGATAAACGGGTTTTCATTACTGATGTTTCTCTGTGCGAAGATGTAATCGATGCTATCCATACATTCCTGCGGTATGGTTGGGAAGTGTATCATTTCGATCATCACACTGTAACTATGAGACATCCTAAAAGGGAACAGTTCCAGAACATGGATCATGTACACACTTTCTATGCCGAAGGGATTTGTGGTGCCATGCTGGCATGGCTTTACGCATGTATGAATGAGGAGGAACGCAAGAACCCGTATGGTGTAGCTTATGAATTCTCAAATGGTCATACACACGTTATGATCAATCATCGAGAATATCAGATCCCTCTGGCACTCAGATATATTGACGATAACGACGTATGGCGGCATGAAAATGATGAGACCAAGTATTTCTACATGGGGTTTGCTATGTACGTGCATAAAGGACCTGACGCAACATTACCTGAAGATCCGGATGAGAAGCTTTGGGAAAAGCTGTTATACGATACTCGGTTGGCAGTTGAGCTTGTTAATAAAGGACGGATCTTATACAAGTATCAGGAGACCCAGAACGAAAGGTTGTGTAAATCTGCATTCGAATCTCATACTATGGACGGCAAACATGTATGTCTATGTTTGAACTCTATCTTCGGTAATAGTAGAATTTTCGGTGATAAATTCTATACATATGATTTCGTATGTAAGTTTGGATTTGACGGGAACGAATGGGTCTACACATTATACTCCAGAGAAGGATCTCCGATCGATTGTTGCGAGATTGCAACCAAGTTCGGTGGTGGTGGTCATAAACATGCAGCCGGTTTCAGAACAAAAGAAATGATTCTTGCGCCCTGTACAAAAACTGTATAACGAATAATTTATTTAGTGGGCCCATAATGGGCCCACTTATATTTTTATGCTTTTACAACTTTTTCAAGAGGTGTTTTTTCTGGTTCTATACCATTCAAAGTCATTGCAAGTCCTCGGTTAACACCTGTGCCGATATCTTGGAATAGGATTGCCTGCAAAGGTCCAGCTTCGTGTACAGCTTTTCTGTACGGAAGTTTCGTATAACTCATTTGATCAACACCCATATTTTTTCCATACACGAAAGCAAATGGTTTTGATCCTTCACGGCACAATCGGCGTGCCAATAGTTCATATGTTATGGTCGGACCGGTCAAGTCAATCTTGTTCAGTTCCATACATCTAAACATCATATCCACCATGAGATTGTACGGAAGTTGTGGAGATTTACTGTTCAAGAAGATTTGTTCCAGGAAGAATTGTACATTGACGACGTTTTGCTGGATACCCAAGTCGCATATTTCGGAATTTGGTTCATATGTTGCAATATAATTGTTTGGATCTTCACCAAGTTCTTCATATAGTTTAAATTGTTTTACTGCAGGGATTGTCAATAACGATGATGAAATCTCAGATCCAGACTTATCATAGAATTTGATTGGTAATATACCCATACAAGTAACAGATGATGTTTCCAGATCGAAACCTGATATTTCTTCCATTAATCTCGGAATGAACAATTTCATCGTTACTTTATTTTTCAGAATACCATTTTCAATTTTGATATACTGTGAAGTATCGATTGTTGCATAATTTTCGGGTATGATAATTGCGGACGTTGAAAGGTCATGTTTTGATTTCAGTTTTAAATTCAAGAGTTTTTGTGTGATAGGAGTAATCAGCAAACCAATATTCGTTACTTGAAGATTATGGAATACATGACCACCACATTTACCGCATATTGCTTTATCCAGGCAGCACTGTGGAGAGTATAAGTTTACCGTTTTCCCGATATAATTGTTTACGGAATGAATGTCTAACATGACCTTCTTTCCACCTTCGTCAATATAACGGAAAACAACATACTTCTTATTCTTTTTTGTAATGGTGAATGGGATCGTTGAATGCGTACCACAATCAGAATTCGGGTCAGGATTCAGATGTTCAGACTGAAGTACCGCCATGAGTTCTTTTGCCATAGCACCGGCTTCAGCTGTACCAACTGCGGATGGATATGCACCAGCAACAATGGAATTTGAGAATGCGGGGATATCCTTTTTCTTTACACCTTCAAGCAGTGAGGATTCAACCACATCATATTTGTTAGTTGCCTTATTCATAACAGCGCCACGCATGACGTTAATCGTCTTATAATTGTTATCCAGATTACCATCACCCGATGCGTACATATCATATCCCGGATCATCTTTCAAATTCTCACGAACCATCCCCATAAGTTCCTTCTCAATTTTGTTCGTCGCCATAATCTGTTCAACTGGGTTATCGGAATGCAGTTCTTTATCATATTGCTTAAACAGTTCGGCTTTCCGTTTATTAACATTGGACATTGGTCGGACTAAACCTGGTGAAATGGATACTCCCAGGAATGAAACACACCAGAAGCCCAATGTATCACGTCTGTCTACAAACGCGCCTAAGGTTTTTGTATCTACTTTATCTATGATTACAAGGTTATTGATTTCACTGTCCAGATCTTCCATACAGTTTTTATCAATAACCTTATTCCAGTAATGTAAATGTTCAATCAATCCGGTAGCCTCTAAACAGAATCGGTTGAATACTAACGTACCAAGTGTTGTTTTAACTTTACCACCGTCAACCCATTTATATTGTTCACTTGTTAACGTGAACTCATCGGTTGGATCAAAATTTGATTCTTTGTATGTATTCGTTGCTTTATCATGATAACCGGCAAACAATTCTTCAATGAGTTTCTTTCCAAGTTGATCAATTGGTGTTTGAAGAATTCGGTTTACTGCAATCTTAATAGTTTCTTCACTCATAATGCATTCTCCTCATTTATTATTAATCGATGGGACGTTAATTGGCTGTGATAACATGAATTTTGTTATTCCTCATATTTTAAATTTCTATATCTATATTATTAATATGGATGAGATGGAAGATTAAAATACTCATTCAGAAAGGAGGATTATATCATGGACGGAATTATTGATGTAATCTTGTTCGTCATCGATCTCCTCTGGGAGATTGCATAATCATCTAGAAAGGTGGGAAGTTAAAAATGAAAAAGAATTTTAAGTCTATGGGCGCGGTTGCCCAGGCAGTAAAAATTCTCAAGGATGTAGACTGCCGCATTCTGGAAGAGATGGTGCAAATCGATAGTACCATCTTGTTCGATTTTAAGGAAATCGAACAGAAGCTCACAAGTTTCATCGAGCCAACTACACTAGCACCTAAGTCCGAAACTGTGTGCACAGTTACAAAGACCGAATATGATGAGACGAAAGAAGAAGCTCCAAAGCCGGTTGAAGAACCGATCAGCAAGATTACCGAATCCCCGGTTTATGAGACTGGGGAGATGACATATCACAAAATCCCACAGTGCTTCCTCGAAGGGACAGCTGCCAAGTATACAAATGCATATATCGGGGATGACGGTTTCGTATATCTGAAAGAAGATTCTGGATATACGAAAGTTATGCACAGGGAATACAGTGGCGCTTGTCATCGACTGCAAGCCCGTCTGGGCAGAAAATGGGTCTTGGTCAAGCCCATTGCCGTGTATGCATTCCTTGGTGTAAAACCGAAAACGAATGTATATGTCTATCATCGCGATAGAAACCTGGCGAATTGTTCAAAGGATAATCTCACATTGTCTTGTATCGGGACAACTACGACCCATTCACGGAAATCTTTCCGCGAAATAGAATCCGTATGTGAGATCATACAGAAGCTTTTGCCTAACGCAGATACATTAGAATTATCCAGTGAAATCGCTCGAAAATGTTTTGAGCGTAAGCTGGATGTTTCATCTGGAACTTTATATGCAATATTAAATGGCGAGTATGCGGATATAAGTTCCAAGTATTTCGAGCTGAGTGCTGTGCAAGTTGCAAACTCAAAGCAGATCGAAAAGGATGTAGATAAAGACCGCGAAGAGCAACAGCCTGAAACCGCACCTGCTGTACCTACGGTTACAGAATCCGAGCCGGAACAATCACCATATATCGAAAAGGCGGAGGGCGATGCTCCTGATTACATCGCATCCCATCCAGGCTGTTACGATGATGATGTAATCATCGATATCCTAGATCGAAAGAATGCAAGCAAGATATTGACAGATAGAGATGTGATGTTCTTGATCGCATATGCGGTATCCAATACAAGAACTTGGCAGATATTTGCTAATAGAAAATATCTCAAGACCAAGCTTGGGATATCAACCGCATGTTTATCGCCGTCACCATTTGGAAAGTTGGTGAAGATCACCAAGACCGCGAGTCTATATGGCGAAATGCTTCGTCACAGGTTTGGTATCGAAGACTTAGCGTAAAGTAATTAATATAAAACAGTGGGGCTAAAAGCCCCACTGTTCTTTTTTGTTTATACGTCATGTGAAATTCTGTCTTGTACTTCTGCACGTTTGCCATTATTGAATCTACGATAATCAGTTGACAAATAACCAGTTACACGACGGATTCTTTCAAATGGTTGATTGTCTTTAAACTTTACCGTGAGATCCACATAATAACCGTCAAGTTTTACTACCACTTCAGAAACCGCATTTTTCGGATAATTCTTTTTGACATATGTCTCATAAGCATCCTTTTCGACATCAGAAATGATGCCACCTTTTACAGTAATCTTCATGTAAACCATCCTCACTTTCATTTTTGTGGTTTACATGAAGTGTTGTAGAATATCAAATACAATTTATCTTTCTGATGGATGCGGCTTGCTTATCGTTAGCCTCCAACATATATTGTACAGCGGTACCAGCCTTCAGCAAAACCATGTTTCCAGAACCAGTTCCAGAACTAGTCGCAGAACAGATTACAAGTTCGGAAGAAGCATCGTTGCCGACAAGTACTGATATTCTCGCATGCGCGGCACTTGTACTGTCATCAGCAGATCCTGGAATAAAGCAAACGAGATAACAATCAGCTGTGGTTGTGTAAGTCCCTGAAACCGTATCCGTAGAACCGATCGCGGCTTCGGCGATTTGTTCTGAACTTGAAAAATCTGGATATAGTTTCAGAGATGCTATTGCAGTATCAGTATATGCTTTCGCATCATTCAGTACTCGAGAGTTATCATCACCCATAATGTCTGTGGAAGATACAAGGTACTGATTTTCAGTAGCAACGGTCGTTGGAGTTCCCAGTACGAACAGAACATTCTTATCTATTGCGATAAATTTATAACCAACGTTTTCATCGGTAACGTCTGTTTTGTTCTTATCCGTTACTGTCGCTTTTGTTGTTGCGTTCTTCACAAAGTCCTTGTAATAGATACCCTTGGCAGTTAGATATACGCAATATGATCCATCTACAGGCATATAGAAATCTAAGATCTCTCCAGGTTTCAAAGACTTATACTGGTCGTCTTCCAATGAATATTTTTTCGACGATTTATACCCATCGGTTGTAATAGTTATCACGTAGATAGATTGGCTGTACGCACAATACATGATCGTGCCATTCTGCGCAAAAGGTTGACCGGTCGCATCTGCCGTGGACCAAGAATAATATACATCGCCGGTATAAGAGTCTTTTTGCTTATATGAAACACCAACAAATTTACCGGAGTTATTAACGATAATTCCGCCATATTTACCATGAGACGCGCCACAGAAGTTTTCTGCAAAAGAACCATTCGAGCTACCACTGTCCGAATTTGCCAAAATATAATAATTGCCATATACCATATATCCAGTATGACCTGGGTAACAATTGAACAGGTTGTATGGGCATTTTTCGGTTGTTAGTTTTGTTACCGTAAAGCTCGCGCCATCGGATGATTGATACAATATATATGGATACTGTGTTTTCGTAGAAGTGTCTTGATTATCAGACAATGCAAAATACCGAAGTTTTGTATCACCACGAAGGCCTCCGTGTAGTAATGAATAACTGAACAATTGATGGTCTTCACCCATTCGAATACTTGCTGGTGAGAAATCAAATTCTCCGACGGTATTCTCGATACAACCAATGCCGGATGCTGCTGATGAAGACCACATGGCGATCTTTCCATCAATCAACATGGGAGTATTGTTTAGATACTGTGACTCATTCTCTACCGGGGCAGAATATGCTGTGTAGTTGATCAAATCCGGCGTCACGAAAATCATAGTTGATGATGACTGACTGCCTTCTTTGCAACCAAATATATATTTTCCGTCACGGTATATCGGTCCCATGAAACCCGGTAGGTATCCGGAGTCATCAATATACTTCTGGGTGATAATCCAAGTCTTACCATCATCAGAAATCGCATAACCGTTCGTAATACAAACGATGTATTTGTTATTCACAAATCTAACATCTTGCGAGAAATTGAACCCACGCAATGATGTCGGATTTGAAGGTGTAGATGAAAATGTAGAGTGCTCAGCATCAACCACACCTGAAGTGAAAGTTACACCATCTTCAGACCACAAAATATCCGAATATGAAGAATCTGCAGCATTAATAGCGATATACATGCCATTCAAATATACGATGTTGGAGAATTTACATTTTCCATCTGTAGTATTGATAATGATCGGATGCCAATTAATACCATCTGTAGTATACCAGTGATTCTCGGTCATGTTGCTCTGATGATGCATATATGCTTTACTACCAGCTGTAGTGAATTTATAATACGCTAGATTGTAATCGGTCGTGTCAGTCTCAGTAACATCTTCCCCATCGGCATTAAACATTTTACCGAGTTTCCAATGTCGACCTCCGTCTTCGGAATAAATCGGAAAATATTTTTTGTTTGCATTATTTGTATTCTCTATTAAATCAGATCCGGGGTAATTCAGTCTGGCAAATAAAACATCTCCAACCTTGCCGGGACCATACAGGTTATTACTGAATGAACTTCCACTCGTACCCTTGATGATTGTACCATCGGCTTTCTGGTATCTTGCATATCTGAATACTTTACCATCTGATGAATAACACAGTTTCCGTGTATACGAAGAATCATTCGAGAATACACCATATTTATACACGAACCGATCGATATCTTGACTTTCTGCGAGTATGAATGTATTATCATTCGATTTTGTAATAATGGTACCTTCCGAAATATAAAAGCCATTAATATATGAAAGCTCATCAGATTCAGCATCATCAGTTGTCGTGTTATACCCACAGTAACCAGCATGCCAGTTTACACCATCTTCTGAATATACAAGATATCCATTGACACGTGCTGCGATGACTGTATCATCCACGCAAGAAACCTGTCCGTTACATTGAACAGTTTCATCCCAAAGCGATGACGGTGATGAACTTACGCTGATCGATGCATACTCAGCTGGAGGGTCTGTTGAGTATGTTGTATCCTCCCAGGTTTTACAATTATCATGTGAAACCATGATGGGTGTACCAGAAGCATTGTATGTATTCCGACGACCCATGACATAAACATCTTTAAACTTCACAGGAGGGTAGTAACCAACAGTTACAGTCTTTATGTTACTAACCGTCTGTGTTTTGATATATTGTGCTTCGCTACCCGTGAAAGTGTTAGTTGCATTATCGTACTCAAGGTCGACACTCCATAAATTGTATACCGGTTTATCGTATATGAACGATTTCTTCACAGATGATTCCCCAACCTTGTAATGGAAACTAATGAACAGCTTATACGGGTCACCACTATTCAGTTCGGAGAAGTTACATTCGAACGTATTTGCAATTTCAGCAATTGTATCGTTTGTCCATGATGAATCAGAAATTGTAAGCCGGACAGGCATGAATGTCAGAGATCCACGACCAGACTTACTTGAACGCACATATTCACCACACATGAGTAGTTTCGCATCAGTTGTATATCCACACGCAAACAAACTCATATTACCCGCACTGTCATAATGCGGTAACACTGTGTTTGTTACATTCAACGTGGTACCAGAACTTATCGGGTTTACGTTAAAACTTCCAGTTGCCCGATTTGCGGTGCCTGTGTTATCGGAGTAATACATATACATGTTTACAGAATTTGTCATAGTACCTGAATAAAGACCATCTTTCCAGTAAAGTGTCATATCATTATAGCCATCACGGTAGGGGAATGAGCTCGTGCACTTTTTAATTTCGCTGAAGTCTGAATACGGTTCTTTGGATTCTGAAATTCCATCGTAATCATTCGTTACGAACATCTTACCAAACGTGATTGATGAACCTGTTTTCTGAAGTTTCGCATTCAGTTCGTCAAGGGTTACGAGAGATTTATCTTCCTTGATCGCAGTACCAATGTCAGATAAAGTTCCAACTGTTGAATCAGAGGTGACAAGTTTTGTTGAACCTGTCAATGTATCTGCATTTGTAACATTTTTGAAGTCGGCAGATATTGTGTTATCATCAGAAATTGCAATACCTTCACCAGCGGTGTAACTTGAACCTCCAGTATCCCATTTCGTAATCTTTTCTTCTGTAATACTGTCAAGCACGGTCTTATTCTCATGCTCATGTGATTTAGTAACGGAGTCGTCCCATGCTGTCACTTTTGTATCTTCGATGGCATCAAGTGTTGTTTTATTGAGATGCAGATGGTGATCAACTGCAGCCATATCATAACCAATCAGCTTCTCTTCTGTGATCTTATTCAACGCGAGAATATTTTCGTGAGTATGATCATCTGTGACAGCTTTATCATATGCAGCAATCTTTTCTGTTGTAATGCCATCGAGGACTTCTTTATTCTCATGCTCATGCGATTTTGTCACCGCAGCACTCCAGTTGGTGACATTCTCACCAGTAATGCCATCCAAAACAGTTTTGTTCTCATGTGTATGAGAATCAACAACCGCCTTGTCGTAACCTTCAAGTTTTGTATCGGTGATCGTATCAAGAGCTTCTTTATTATCATGCGCATGATCATCGGTTACCGCTTTATCATACGCAGTGATTTTATCTGCAGAAATTCCATCTAGAACTTCCTTGTTCTCGTGTTCATGTGCTTTATCTACCACCGAATCCCAGTTTGTGATCTTTTCTGTCGTAATACCATCGAGATCGGATTTATTTTCGTGGGCATGATCGTCGGTTACGGCTTTATCCCAAGCCGTGATTTTATCAGCATCAATACCATCCAAAACAGATTTGTTCTCATGAGTGTGTGAATCAATAACGGCCTTATCGTAAGCGGTCTTCAGGTCATCGGTCAAATCATTTGTAGAAAGACCCTTACCATCTTCTACAGATACTTTCTTGTCCATAGCATCTTGCAAACCGGTTACGTTTTCAATTGTATGATTGTGAGAATCATCATTTACGGAGATGACACCGTCCACAATTGTAACATCTTCACCACTCTTCACAAGCCCGAGTTCATCGCCAGCAGCATTATATGAAGGAGCATTACTCCAAGTTCCGTCACCTTTCAAGAATTTCTCTTGGTCTCCCAGCTTCGGTTGAATAACCGTGCCCACTGCACCATCGGCATCTGCGGTGGCTCCGGTAAATGGTGTTACTTCGGCGGGAACATCCTTTGGATCTACGGGAGTATATCCCAAAGCATCCGAGATATTTTGTGATGTGAGTTCACCACGAATCATTGCGGAAGACTTGTTCTCAACGAAATCCAGCCCAATGTTTTCCTTGGATATTGTAACATCACCTGTACGTGCCACATCCTCTGCTGAGCCTTTTACCCCAGTAACAGCATTCAGTTTATCCAGTTTCAGATCTAAAGCTGTCTGTGTTGCTGTCGAGATTGGTTTATCCGCATCAGCAGTATTATCAACCTTATCCAGACCAATATCTGCTTTTGCGACCTTGTGTGGATTCCCGGTTAAGAGTTTGGAATGCTCGTACGCAACCTTACCAAGGTCGCCTCGATAAGCAGTGTCGGCTGTTTCGCCAAGCGTTACACCACCAGATGCAATCTCGATAAATTGTGTGCCACCCCAACGATACTGTTTAGACGTAGGAAGGTCAACATAAATCTTACCGGACCCGCCAGTGATTTCTATTGTTTTCGCGGGGTCTTCATAGAACTTCCCGGATGTATCATCATAATATCCTTCGATGACACTATCAACATATGATGGAAGTTGCGAAGATAGCACCTTACCGGTCTCATCAAGCGTCGCAATACCGGACGGAACGCCAAGTTGGTCTGTTGATACTTTCGTATCAAGGGCATCCTGTAGTCCAGTTACATTATCGATCATATGTGTATGTGAATCATTCTTTACAATGATCTTACCATCTGGACCGATTTCAAATGCTGATGTATCGAGTTTTGTTTGATCAACAAACTTTTGTTCTGATTCTTCTTTGGTATAGATATTCTTTACATTCAGAATTTCATTATTACCAAGATCCAGATTCGTTAAAATTCGTTTCATAGTATTACCTCCAATCTCTGAATATATTAGTTCAGATATGCCTTACCGGAACATGCGGTTGAAAATGTAATTGTGATGTTATTTTCATCTGTGTATTTCACATCACCAACCAATTCGTTACCATCTCCGTCGATTGCAACGATAGTAGGAAATCTACCAAGATCATGCTTAATCGTCCAGGTTGTGGAAGCATTCGTCTGTGTAAATACCTTAGACATTGCTTTGTCAGCAACACGGATACGTGTACCGTTCTCAGTATCCAAATAAATTGCTCCTGACTTAGAAAAATACAATTTACCTGAAACTTTTGATGCCGAATTAATCGCATCATCAGAACCAAAGACTGGTCTAAATTTGGATTTCGGTTCCATAAAATCACCCTTTCAATTGTTTAATCATAGAGACGGCCGGGAAGCCGTCTCATGTTCATTATACATTAAATGAGTTCCCAATTGAGTTCGGTTGCGGGTGTAGTTCCCCCACCGCCACCGGAATCAAAGAAGCTGTCAACATTCTTTGGTGTGATGAGTCTCTTGGTGGAAGTCTGATATACTCGCCACTCTGGGAAGTTCATCATTCTGCGAATGAAAGCTTCAGTTGCGTCATACCCATATTGCGGAGCTAACAGATCTGTTCCTGGGATATACGCGTGACCGATGATGTCTACAAGCATACATTTCACTCTCCTTTTGTGAAGTATATAAATCGTGTGGATTTATTATATTTCCGTTCAACCATAATAGTTCCAGAATTCCTCATATTTTAAATTTCTATATATATATTATTAATATGAATAGAAAGGAAGAAGCAAGATAATCCGATCAACTCACCCATGAAATAATATTATAAATTAAGAGGGGTTGGAGATTGGTTGGTGAATGTGGATTCCTGAATTCATACATTACCCAGAAGGAATAACTGGGCATCAAACCCACGAGAAGGAGTTATTATGTTTGATTCTATCGTTAAGGTTGGCACCCCGATCATGGCTGTTACAGGCGCAACTGTCGGAGTCGTATCCCTGGTCAAAGAGATCCGTGATAACAAAAAGGCTCGGGAAGCCGTAACAAAGCTGTCCGATAATGTCAATAGCTCTCTGAGCTGTCTGGCAACCAGAGTAGCCAAGATCGACGAAGACATGGTAGCCCTGGCTTCTGCGGTTGAGAACCTGAAAAAGAAGACAGAGGCTAGCGATGCAGCCATCACTAGTCTGAAGATTTGGAACGATGCGCACCTCGCACAGTTCCATGGAATGGCGGTAGTTCCTGCAGCTCCCGTAGCACCGGCAACACAGACCAAGTGAGGAGGACGAATAGGCGGGTAAAACCGCCTATTCTTTTTTGCAAGGTCTTAGTTATTTTGCTATGCTGGAAGGAGGAATTAGTATGATAATACTAAACAAAGAAGCATGGGAGTTTACCATGTTCCACAGAGGGGTTGAATACACCGCAGAAGCCGTGATCAACCCCACAGAAAAGGCTGTGTACAGCCCAGAATATGATACGATGCTTTATCAATTCAGGATCACAGTAAAGAAATTTCTGGCTGGTAAAGTTATTAATGTTAGCCGAGGTATATGCTGGCTGACATTAAAAGATCTCGGTAATATGAAACTTAACCGAGATCTTTGGTTTAACGACAATATCATGACCAATGATATCGTTCAGCATTTTGGTGATTAAATTATATAAACAGCGGGGATAATCCCCGCTGTTTTTTTATTTTTTATGGATGAAATAGTATCTTGGATAGTCTTCTTTAAATAAGAAATGACGAATCCAATCATCTAATACGATTGCAACTGCGGATAGAATCAACCAATAGAAACAATTGGTCAGACAGATTTGTCCATTCAGATTAAACGGTCTATCAGAATAATCCCATATATTCCACCCGAGCCACAAATTCAATATACATCCAGAAATATATTCCAGTGTAGTGATTGTGATGGTTCCTACAAGACACTGCGTTTGGAACAGCATTTCCCATGGGATACATTCATTCAATAATCCGATAATTATAAAACACAATCCTCCGACAATGCCCATAGACCAATGCGTGAATCCACGGGAACAAATCTCAATCATCATGTAAATGCAACCGCCTATGATGAATAATAGGAACTCTTTAAGAATCCATTGAATTTGTTTCTTCTGTATTAGATTCGGTATTTTCTGTTGTAGTGTCTTCAGTGGTTGTTGTTTCACTTGTATCACCCGTTTCTGTTGTCGGGGATGATTGTTCGGAATCATCCGTTGTTTCCGTTGGTGTATTATCCGTCGGTATATTGGTTCCCCCTTCAGAAGAAGGATTCAAAGAATCTTCTGTACCGGGATCGGTTGGTGTTTCAGCATCACCAGTTTCGTCAGTATCATGATCAGTTTCTGGATCCCCAGTTTCAGTCTCCGATCCCGAATCTGTATTACCAGTTTCCTCTCCGGTAGTTGGTGTGTCATCTTCACCTTGTTGATCTGGGTTCTCGGGATCCGTTTCTTGGTCTTCAGGTTCGGACTCATATTCTGCAGGGTCTTCAATATATACGTCCAGATCTATCGGTTCATCAGCCAGCTTATCCAAATCAATGGTTTGACAAACTGAACGGTATTTTTCCGGATCATCCAGAATCGTTGGTATATTAGAAGTATCAATACCGGTCGCGATTTGTTGAATCTGTGCATTAAACCCATCATTCAGAGTGTTACCGTATTGGAAATTGATAATTTTTTCAACATCTGTTTCTTGTGAGAGTTGTGCTTTTGTAAAGTTGAAATATGTGGTGTGATACACAATCCACAGTGTTGCAAGATTTGCCAACTGAAGAATCTCTTCAGTTGAATAAGCCCGACACAATCCACCATCTGGATGATAGAAGATTTGTGTTGATGGGGATAATGTAGCAACGGACTCCAATTTCATCAGATTGATTTGATCGTCCGACGTCAATGAATAATGTTCATTGTTAAAATCAATACCATGTGTGATGAGTTGGTTACAGATTGCACTCATATTCGCAATTTTCATTGAACGAATCTGATCAATCTTTGATTCCAGCACGGTTTCATTCTTGACGAATTCTCCATCAATATATTTATATTGGAAGATATGCTGTAGTATTTCATCTGAGATGGACGAACGTTCAATCTCATAACCATTCTCGGCCGGTTTCACACCAACCGTGATTACTTGTGTAATTGTACCATCCGCTTGTGTTTGAATATACATAAAACATATCAGCTCCTTTCTTTTTATAAAAATGAATGACTATCTGTGACCCCATACGTTCAATACTGAGAATGTCGACGCAGCACCGATGGATGATTCTCCGGTATTAATATTAATTTGTCCCGCTTTCGAATCCAACACCTTCAATGTAGTTCCTGTTGTATATACGTATGCGGTTGTAAATCGAACATATTGTTGTGTTCCGCTTCTCGGAGGATCAAGAACAATCGGACACCAAGTATATGTTCCAGAAGGAGATGATGTTTGTGCCGTAATGATGTGATTCGTACCAGCACTTGTCATAATCTGAATCGTTACCGTATTGAAGTTCTCGGCAGCCTCTGTCAAGGTGACTTCGTTTGAACCTGATCCACTATAAAGCAATGTATCAGATGCTTCCTCGTTCAAATCCCCAACGACATCGTATTGTGTTCCGTTATATCGGAATGTGTACACACCGCCCTTAACGAAACGATTTGCTGTAACCGCTTTCCCACGGTAATAAATAGCTTTCGCTCCAGTACTCGAAATATTCAAAGTTGGGGAATCGACAGTATTCATATTTGTGAATTTAACAGTAACAGTTGACCCTGTTACAAGCTGATACCCAGAACATGTTGCCGTTTTTGCTTTTGTTGCACCAGCTGTGGAACATGTGCAATATGTGAATCGGTTTGATGTGCCGTTTACTTGCATGCCTTCAATTACACGAGTTGATGTCCATTGTGATGATTGACCAACCGTGAAGGTGTTTAACACGGCGAGCTTGGTTGCTACATCAAAACTATCATCCGTACCTGCAGTAATACTATTCAATCGGCTGGTAAAAGCAGAATCAATATATTTCAGTCTGCCATCATGATTTAACTCAGTTGCATATACACCAATCAATGTTGACGGTTTGTATATACTTAATGTAGTAATGTTGTCGGAAGCCGATGATTGTTTTACAAACAAATGCCATATTCGTTTTTTAGCATTATCTGATTCTTTTGATCTAATCATATAAGCTTCTGTACTTGCTGCACCAATAAAGGATGCTTTTGCAAGTCCTGTTGCGTACGTAGTATCTCCGTATTCGGCAAATAGGATATTTACTGTTGTGACACCACCACGTGATGATTGTGCAATATCCAGTTTAATCGGGTATACAAGATTAGTAGATGTATTATTTACTTCGAACTCCGCAACTGCAATCCATGACACTGTGCTTTGAACCGTTGTGTCTGTGTTCACCGTCGTATACACGCAATCCTGTAATTTAATCTTATCTGACTGCATAAACTGACCGCGTTCTGTCCGAACAGTAGTTCCCAAAATTGAATTGGGAATTGTACCACCTGTATCGATATTAATATTGGCGCTAGTCCCGTCAGTACCAGCAAGTTTAATTGCTCCGGGAATTTTATCACCGGTGGTTGTACCGATATTGAGTGTTGCCAGAGTTGTGGTGTTAGTAACGGACAACTGGGTGTTCATATTTGCACTCTTGTAGTTATCTGTCGATTTAGCCGCAACCAAAACATTACCTGTGAATGTAGCAGCAGTATCTGTTACTTTGATCTTATCAGCTTTGTCGGCAGTGCCATGTACGGAATCAATATACGCAGATGCAAAAGCATAAGTTGCAGTACCAAGAGCACAAGTACCAGAACCAGCTGCACCTGCCGAGAATGGTATAATACCCTTTTCAGTTGTTCGAATCCAAGCACTTGTTGTCCCTGCGGGTGTAGCCATCGCGTAATAATCAGAATCTCCTGCGACAGCACCAATATAATTCGTATGCTTATGATCCGATGTTGCAGCACCGATATTTGTAGGTGTACAATAATTAGTATAATTCCCAGAATGTAGTACTGGATAATTTTCAAGTCTGCCAGTATTATCATCTTTTGGCACGGAGATATAGATTGATGAGTTGCCTTTCGCCGCAGTCTTATTGTATCCTGCGGAGATATACACGTTTCCAAGAACGTGTGGGGTTGAACCACTTTCTGCACCAATCCATATGTTTGTTCCGTTATGATATATCATTGGTATGCTTGTTGCCCCGTCAGGAACACCGTTTGTTGTTGATATTAGCGCACCTTTTGCCGAATAATAATTTGCAGATGTATATAGTGCACCCGTGGAAGGTTGCATATATAATCTCTTAGAAACATATGCTTGATCTGTTACCGTATCATCGACCATTGTTGAAGGATCCGTTCCGTAATGATAACCCAGGAGAACTGGTCTAAATCCGGTATATGAAGATGGTGTTTGTGTTACCTTCTTATCTGTCGGAAGTGTGAGTGTAACATTTACTGCGGATGTTATTCTACCCTTTGTATCAATTGTTATCTTCGGAACTTTAAATGTACCAGCTGGTGCAAGTGTCGCATTTTCTGCAGTACCATACGTACCGGCTGTAGCGCCGGAATCAGCAAGTCTTGCAGCTGTAAGCGTTCCAGAAGAAATGTATCCTGCATTGATATCGGTTATTGAACTTCCGTTACCTGAAAATTTAGGGGCATTCAACGTTGTTGCGTCCGCGGAACCCGATAGAAATACTGTAGTATCACAAATTGTTTTTACCGCAAGCTCGGTGCTGGACGGCCCATTTGCGGTGCCCATCAGATACGTTTTTGTTGCACTTGTGGTTGGACGCTGTGTCATCCCGACATAATTTTCAATGTTCACCCAGGTTGCATCTCCACGAAGGAATGCATTCTGTTTATTTGCACCTGGTGCTGGAACCAGTCCAGAAGTACCAGCCGCTGATGCAGTTGCTTTTGTCATAACAGCGACAGTTGGGATTTGCCATGTGCCGTCTCCCCGGAGGAAAGATGATTGTTTCCCCTTTGCTGGCGCAGGAACCGCTCCTGCAGTACCAGCTGCTGATGTTGAAGCCCCTGCCATGATTGTCATTGATGGGGTTCCCCATGTTCCATCACCTTTCAGAAACTTCGTGTTATCACCAGTCGCGGGTGTAGGAACCAGACCTTTAGAACCAGCAGCACTCGCTGTTGCTCCACCAAATACAGTATCTGGGATTTTAACCGTGCGGTCTGTCATCGCAGTTACATGTCCAGTCGCATTAGAAGTTACTTGAGAAATCGTGAATGTTGCACCAAACGCAGGAGTCTGATTTGCTGTAGGCTTCCCTGTTTGAGCAGTATATGATGGATGTGTGTAAGTGGTACTATTAATCGTGATATTACCAGAAGCATCAGAAGTTACGGTTGTACCGCCAGTCCCAACAATCTTATGTGAGTCTCGCACAGTTGTGTTATCCATCAAATTCAGATACGTATTCCCGTTTGTCGTTGAAGCGTTTGCGGTTGCAGTTGCTGAAGCTCCAACTTTCAAGGTTGTTGTGTAATGTGTGTCTGTGAATACCGCATCACTCGGCACACTCTTTCCAATGGTATAAGTACACTTGGTTGGAACTCCCGCCTTGAAATATACTGGGTTTGTCGCAGAACCAATCACAACATCTCCTAATGCATCAGTTAGTTTCAATGCAGAAGTTGCTGCACCTCCAGCCGAAGCGGATCCTGCATACTGATGGGTATGTGATGCTGTTGCCGCGCCAATATTTGCGGGAGTACAATAAGTTTTATAATTCTCAGCATCAAGTATAGCATACCATTTGGAATTGTCACTATTATATCTTCTGAAGAAGCCATCTCCTGATGACATTGCAAGGGCACCAATCACACCTGTACTATTTTCAAACTTAATTGCGGAGTTATCAGTAGTATTCCGTTTAATTGTTAACGGACCAAATGCTCCAGAAGCAATTGTGCCTCCTGTCAATTTCAAGTATACGGAATCATGGTCATGATCCGATGCCGCAGCGCCAATATTTGTAGGTGTACAATAATTAGTATAATTCCCAGAATGTAGTACTGGATAATTTTCAAGTCTGCCAGTATTATCATCTTTTGGCACGGAGATATAGATTGATGAGTTGCCTTTCGCCGCAGTCTTATTGTATCCTGCGGAGATATACACGTTTCCAAGAACGTGTGGGGTTGAACCACTTTCTGCACCAATCCATATGTTTGTTCCGTTATGATATATCATTGGTATGCTTGTTGCCCCGTCAGGAACACCGTTTGTTGTTGATATTAGCGCACCTTTTGCCGAATAATAATTTGCAGATGTATATAGTGCACCCGTGGAAGGTTGCATATATAATCTCTTAGAAACATATGCTTGATCTGTTACCGTATCATCGACCATTGTTGAAGGATCCGTTCCGTAATGATAACCCAGGAGAACTGGTCTAAATCCGGTATATGAAGATGGTGTTTGTGTTACCTTCTTATCCGAATTATCACCGGGGATACCTAGCGCTGTGATATCCGATTTTTCAACCGCTGTGGTAGATGTAATATGGCCGGTTGCATCATAAGCCACTTTAACCAATCCAGTAGTTGTTTTCGCAGTGACAGAATTCGAATGTTTGAACTGTGTACCTGATAAAGTCAATCCAGCACCAGCTGTGTATGTTGTGTTTGTATTAATGTCACCAACAAGCTCATATTGTGCTCCGTTATATCTGAACATGTATGTGCGATTCGCAGCTAGATAACCTGCTGATATTGCAGCACCCCGATAATAGATTGCTTTTGCACCAGTACTGTTCACATTCAATGTTGGATTTGCTGCGGTATTGGTTACTGTAAATTTGACTGTGATCGTTGCACCTGTAACGAGTTTATATGACGAACAAGCAACAGTTTTCGCAGCAGTAGCAGCTGCTGTTGAACATGTTCCATACATTGTACTGAACGCATTGACATTCACCAGGTCGGTATACCATTTAGACAATTTCCCAAATGATGTTGCTATACTTTCCTGAGATGTGACATTTGCTCTTGCTGATGCTTCTGAGAATTTCACTTTTAAAGTGACATTGTTTAATGTTTTTGCACTCAATCTTATCACCCTTTCTTGATTGAATGTTCCATGATATTCGTATAAAAGGTCGGAGGTAAACCCTCCGACCCAATACACAATATTGTTTAGAATTTAAATTGTATTATCAAACACAATTCAGAGTCAGAGTATCATTTGCAATAACAGGTGCGGAACTCCAAGTACCGTCACCACACAGGAACTGATTGTTCACTGTGGTGTATTCTGTCCAACCATTCTTCTTCGGCTGTGGAGCATAACCTGCAGTACCGTCTGCTGCTGCAGTAGAACCTTTCAGAGCAGTCCAAGTGTTAGTTGGAATTACCCATGTACCATCACCACGCAGGAATGCGGTTTGCTTATTTGCTGCCGGAGCGGGAACAAGACCTGCAGCACCAGCAGCAGAAGCGGACGCAGCCTTCATTGCAGGAACGGTTGCGGTTGTTGCATCTCCGGTTGAAGGTGTCAAAGTTGCAACATAAGTGTTATTAGACAACGCACCACTCAGAGTATATGTAGTATCAGATCCAGGAATACCCAGACCGGTGATGTCGGCTTTTGCAACAGCCGCTGTAGCAGACACGTGACCGAGAGCATCAACTGTAATTTTATACAGACCTGATGTCTTGGCAGTATAACTTGGGTGAGAATACTGTGCCGGCATCGTCATGGTCTGAACACCAGCAGCAGTCAGACGACCATCCTTTGCAACTGTGAAGTTCGGGATTGTGAATGTACCACCATGAGTCAACGTTGCATCTTCATCCGGACCATAAGCACCTGCAGTTACTGCGGTATCAGCAATCGTAGAAGCCTTAATGTTCGTCAGCAGTGAACCGTCACCCTTAAACTTCGTAGCAACCAGCTGACCTGCAACTGTATCCAGATATACACCAGTATCAGCAATGGCAGCTGTTCCTGTAGCGGCAGCGGTCGGAGTTGATGAAGTACCAAGCAGGTAAGCCTTGGTTGTAGTTCCAAGTGTTACATTTACCTTGGTATCTGTATTCGTTGGGGTTGCCCAGGTACCATCACCACGGAGGAATGCTGTTTGCTTACCGGACGCGGGTGCAGGAACAAGACCAGCAGCACCAGCAGCAGAAGCAGTTGCTGCCTTCATGTTAGCAATTTGAAGTACATCTGAATCATTCAGTTTCAGTAGTGACCCGTCGAGTTTGATACCACCCAGAATTTCTGTAGAAGCTGCTGGGATGGACGCCATACCAGCCTTGTAGTACAGTGATGTGGAAACACCATCGATTGTAATCTTGCCGATTTCAGTACCAGATGTGATGGTCTGTGATACCGACACACTCAGAGGAGAAGAGATCTTAACCCAGGTAGAACCGCTCCAACGATAGGAATCATTTGTAGAAAGGTCGACATAAATCTTACCGGATTCACCAGTAATCTCGGTTGTCTTTGCCGATTCCTTATAGAACTTACCGGCAGTCTTGTCATAGTATCCCTCCACAACGTCATCTACGTAAGAAGGGAGTAGTTCTGAACGGATCTTACCCTTGTCGTCACCAGACTCAGTCAACAGATCGGTGATCTGAGAAACCGTATGCGTGTGGGTTGCCTTTGCATAATCGGTAGATTTTGTATAAGCTGCACTATCCAGACCCTTCACTGAAACATCTGCAGCTTCAGCAGATCCAACCTTCACCGAGATTGTACCGTTTGCTGTACCAGTTGAAACTGTGGTCTTGGTATCAGTAAATACAGGATTTTCAGGAACTGTAACGCCATTTACTTTCTTGGCGTCGCCATCCCAGACGATCGGATCAAAGTCTTCATACCACTTGGCAATTTTACCAAACGCTGTGGCAAGAGTTTCAGTACCAGTACCATCATTAGAAAGAATGTTTGTATTATGATCGGCAGCTTGTGTGAATTTGACGTTTAGCTTGACATTATTGAAAATTTTATCAGCCATTTTAAATCAATCCTTTCATATCATTTATAAATGATTACAGTTGGCAATTGATTGTCACGGTATCATCTGTCGTTACAAACTTGGAGAAATCAACATCTTGTAGCTTCTCTTCAACTGCAGTCAGCCGATTGGTAACTTCCTCGATTTTACCATCTACATATGCAATCTTTGCATACTCAGACAGATCTCCACCCGCAGACTTGCCGATGAATTCCCACTTGTTGTCGGTTGTCCAGATATACTCGGAATAAGAATCTTGAGACTCTCCGGACAGTGTGCCTACGAACCACAGATCACCAACAATATTACCTTCTGTTGGTAGCTCATCAAAAGATGCCTTTACACCTTTGACACGAATAATCGTACCAAGTGTTGCAATCTTATTATCGATTGCGGTGTCGGTCTGCTCGGAGGTGTAGTAATCTGCGATGTCGAATGTCCCATCGGTGATGTACGGTAGTGCAGCCCAAGCCTTTGCACCGTCACCCATCTTAACCTTGGTCTTACCGTCAGTGGTAAACTCAACGCAAAGCAGACCCTTAGAAATGACAGAGTCTACGGACGCCCACTGTTCTGTGGTCTTACAAACGTTAAGAACCTTACCTTGAAAAACCTTATCAGCCATGATAAATCGCTCCTTTATAAAATATTTTATACCCATTACGGGTTTGGATCATCACCAAGGATAGATTGGATTGTATCGTAATCGATCTTCATATGTTCATAAGTCTTGGTTGTATCATTCCAAAGATAGGACAAATTCTTATCCTTTGCAATATAGAGTGTGTCTTCCTTACCGATCGTCGGAAATTCGATATAAGATCCAAACTCAATTTGCTGTGTCTTTGTTCCTGAATGTACCAGAGCTTTGTCTTCATCCGTGTAGTCATTTGTAGAAAGACCTTTACCATCAACCGAAGTAACCTTGGTGTTGATCTCTTTGTTGAGATCAGAAATCATCTTATCAATTTCTGATTTGGTATAACCACCTCCACCAACAACAATTTCGTCAACCCTCTTCTTGAGAGTTTCATAATTGTTGATAAGTGTGGTGATATCCGCTTTCATCGTTTCATTTTCCAGAGTAATTTGATTAAGCAGCTCGTTAATCTTCTTATTGTCGTCCTGTAGATTCAAGATGTCATTTTGCATTTGACGAATCTTTGCATCAGACGGTTCATATAGTGCATTCCATACATCAAACGTATTTGGTGTCATAATCATACCTGACAGGAATACATTGAATGACATTTTGATTCTAGTTGTCACATTAGACTGGAATGAAAACGCTTTATTGATTTCACAAACGCCGAGCAATGCAGAGTTATCTGGCATTTCCTTCGTGATTGTGTCATGCTGTACTGCAATTTTGGTGTTGTTCTTGATGAACTGATAATATGGATTCATATCATCTGTGATATGTGCTTGTACATCCACGATATCAACATATGCTTCTACGCGATCAACGATCAGAGTATAAATATCTTGGTAGTCGAAAACCGGAATGGATCCGATAAAGATATTTGAGAATGAAGATACAAAATAATCTTTGATATCAGTAGTATGAAATTTCATATCCTCTGTAGTGACAATGATAGAAGACTCATGTACAACCCCCATCGATCGATCCTTGACGGTGTAATACATTTTGAATTTCACGAATGAACGGAGTACTGGAAGAACACCACCGATTGCGTCATATGCATTTTGTATTGTCTGTACCAGATAATGGTTCAGTACAATATTTGTTGTGGTTGCTTCCGTCATATCGAGAGTTGCGCAAAGATTTATACAGGATGGATCTTGTCTCTGATAAATGTTTGTGTTAACATTTTCTGATACTCGTATAAATTGACCATACTTTGTTTTGGTATTGTCATACAGATACGGTTTGTTGTTCACGATTGTAAATGTGTTTTCGGTCATCCATCCGCTGTCTCTGTGTGGCGGTGCTGGAGGCGGAGGTGGGGGCATATGAACACAACAATTACATTCATTGTGAACATTATCCGTGAACGGATAGCTTGGGTTTACTACTGGTGGAGGTGGTGGAAACCCCGGAAAATGGTCATGACATCCCATGTAATTTCAATCCTTTCTTTATTTGATTTTTAGTGTCTGCCGTATGATGTAAATGATAATCGGTGTCCACAAATAAACCTCTTCGGACATGGAGTTATCAAACAATGGATCGCCAATATACAATGAAAGATCCTGTATTGTTTTTAATTTGCCATGAATGAAATCATGTATGATGGAAACATAATCAAACCGTTTTAGTTTGTAATGGCGAATACATGTGCTTCGGCATTTACAGCACCTGCAATTACAAACATCACATTCTCTAGGATCTTTTTCTTGTTCAAGAATATCATATACTTCCATTGGGAAGAACAACTCACAATTTTCCGAACTACACCAAGGATCATTCGGAACCATTATATCTATAATGTCACCGCATCGTGCGAACGAAGAATCTGGGTAATTATAAGATCCTGAGATGTGGTATTTAAACGTGTCCAAATATCTTAAAGGAGCATCCCGTTCGATCCATTTATACGGAGACTTTTGATAGAGATCTTGAATTCTCGGATCATTTGTTTTATTTTCATTTAAAACAATATTACCGGTTGCATTGTCTCTGATCATAACACCGTTCTTTGCCATAAACATATTACCACAGAGATCAAACAGGGATCTTCCGTTCAGATGACAAATGAAACAGTTGTGTCTCGGATCGTAGAATTTCGCAATATAAGATTCAACCATATCATCAAGCATTCGCATTAGTCTACGTCTGATTTCATAATCGGTTTTACCGATTATGGGTGTTAAATCTTCACCACCGATTGTTTGCAAATCCAAATTGTATTCCCCGGAGACTTGAGAATATAGATAGTTAATCTCAACCGGATTGGTTGAGAATAATGTATATTGAATTTTGTAAGAACCGTCAGTGTTTAAACCATCTTGCGTTACTTGTGTTACTCGGAACAAATGCTCCATATTAACATGTGTCACAATGAAGAAATCATTTTCCCGAGGCATGATTGTTCCAGGTATAATAATAGCTTCGCCACTTATTGCGTAAGATCGCACGTTTGTTGATGATGCCTGGGAGTCTTCGGGAGAAAACTGTGACATCCCCAGTAGGAACATATTTTCAATCTTATGATAACGCAAAGGCGAATCTACACCCAAGATCTGATAATGGGTTTCTGTACCCAGCGAAACAGAAGTATTTGTATCGTCAATATTAAAATACGTAACAGGTGTCCTGCCATCTCCGGTATACTTATTCAATCGACTATGCAGAAACTTGTCATACTGATATAATTGGTTATCAACCAATGATTGTTCGTCATAAATTAAACCAGTCAATCGTGTCACCTCATTTCATCATAAATTGGATACCGCGATATCCACGGCATTATGGTTCTGTTTTATGATAAAAATATACAGATGTTATAGTAGCCCGGTTTCCCGGGCTACATTATTCTATTATTTATTCATTTTCTATATCTATATAATTTCAATGTATAAGATACTAAGAGAACTGTCAAGAAATTTATATTCCAGAAAGAGGTGTTCACCATGACACAGAAAGAAATTTCTGAGATCGTCATCTATATCCCAAAAGATGATGAAAAGTTTTTCATGGAATAATTCATGTTTACTTATCGGGATTACCGTTAGTATCACGGTTAGAAAACATATGATACTCTAATGATGAAAACATTACTTTCATCATTAGCATACGAATAACCGACTACAGTATCTTGACAGTTCTACTAGTATCTTATCATAATAAGAGTACAGGGATAACCACTGCGAAATTATCCAAGAAAAGAGGTGTAAATATGAACCCGAAAGAAATAGGTGAAATTGTGGTTTACACACCGCAAACCGATGGAAAGGCTTTCATGGAATAATATCCATGAATACATATGGAATACCGTTGGATCACGGTTATGAAACATATGATGCTCTGATATTGAAACCACTATTTTCAATATCAGCATACGTTTATCTACATTAAGTATCACAGTGGTTATCCTTATACTCTTTATGTATTTAAAGGTATAGGATTACTTATAATATATCTATTGAGAAAGGAAGTAATAAATTATGAGTGAAGAAAAGAAGAAATATGAATATATGTATCCGGTTGAAGAACTGGATAAGATCATCAATCAGATAGATTCTGGCATTGCACCAATGTTGACTGACGAAATGCAGTTGGAAATTAAGATGCGGTATAAAGAATTACAAAATGAAATCATGGAAGATTCTGATGATGAAGATTCTGTTATATCTGTTGATGATATGAAAAAGCATCAAGAACTGATGAAGAAACATCTGGAAAAGAAAAAGCGTGAAGCAACAAAACATGACATTGCGATTATCAAACTGACAGAAAAACAGAGAAAACAATTAGAAGAAGACATGACGTATTCCCTTGTACGGAAGGATCCAAATGATCCATATAACAAAGCTGATGATGAAATGTACGAGTCTGCTGAAAAAGCTGCAGTGATAAGACGGCTGTCAAATGTTCATCACTGCTATTTCAATCAAACTGATTATGTGAATGCGATAAAGATTATACGAGATGCGATCGATTTTTCATTGAAAACCGATTATCCTTGGATGTCGAGAAGTCAAGCCCTGGAAGCTTTTAACAATGGTGAAATCAACTTCACATTCTGTCAGATGCCAAAATTATATATTAATGGAACAAAACAAATTACAGACCCGGCAATTCTGAAAGGGGTTGTGACCGGAGAAGTAAAACTCGTTGATCGTCCAACAGCTCCTAATATGCGAAACAGAGATATCAACAAGAATGCAAAACCTGTGAATGTTCCGTATAATGTTATTTCCAATCAGGCGTATAAGGAAATGTCAGAACTTCATGCGCGTGGGTATGATACGCCGTTGAGTGTTGCATTTAAGAGTAAAGCTTCTATCTATAATAGATTTGCTTTACCTGTAGGGAACAGATTTAATGTTGTAACTTCGCAGTCTAATATGGACCCTGCCGAGAAAGCTCGTCAAGAAATGTTGACGAATTTCGATTGGACACAGGAAGGAGCTGGCGAAGCATATTTCCGGCTGAAGTACAATCGTCCGTATGGAATTTCTGATATTGTGGACGATCTACAATCTGCAAATGGAAATCACATTGTGAATAACATTGGTACAAACATGCACGAGTTTATGCGTTCTATGAATAATGGTGATGGACAGAGACATTACGAATTAACCAACACTATTTCAAATACCATGAATCCGAATCCGGAAGCAATTCAGATTGAACAAGGTATTCTGAATGCGATCCGGATGAACAATCCTAACCGGTAGAATTATGCTGGAGGTCAAATCAGTTTATGAGAATACTCGTGAATTCGACAAGACCTCCACATATTCTATATATTGTCTTTGGTGAACCCATATTCCGATTATGGGATCACATTCTTTCTGTTATACTTTATCCTGTGATTTGAAATCATCTTATTTAATGGGGCCATGCCGGTCCCGATATTTTTTCTAGTGTTACATATATTTTCACAAAAGAATAACTGGTCTTGACACACCAGTGATGGATGAGTTGCCATTGTGCTCATCCAGTTTGTTCCTCCTTATTTTATAAAGCTTCGGGGCTTCGGTCCCGATGCGTTTCCTACTTTATATATTACAACATTTATTTCTATGCAAGATATACTTATGAATAATATTCGGGAAGCTCCGAACCCTGAATATTCATACTTTTCCATTGTTTAGTGTTCAGCCTGCCATACATGGGGTTTACTCCTACTCCATACCTGAACACAGCCTTCTTTCTTTATACTGGACGGCGGCTTCGGCCGCCGTCTCAATATTTATTTCCTTATAGTCTGATCGGTTTACATGTTGGGTCTGCTACATGAATCCAATTGCCTCGATATTTTTTGTCTATCGTGACATATGTTCCAGCTTGAATAAATGGTATGATTCTAACTGTGTTGATGGTGTCATCAATTGTATCTTCCGCGCCTGTCGAAATATACAATGTGAAATATTGTGATGCTATCCCAGACAAGTATACAATATCATACTCATCATGCCTCTTTATACGGATTTCTATGTGTTTATTCTGGATCATATCGTATCCATCACGTTGCGTGTGTTCAAACAGCGAATTTGTGATATGTTCATATTTCCACACTTGATCAAACAACTCCAGAATTTTGTCATTTGGTATTTCCATGATACCGAGCGAAGATGTTCTTGGGTGATAAATAGAAACACCATTGATCGTTGGAACATTTATCAGTTGATTGTACGAAGATATTGCACCAACCGTTTCTTTTATATATGACAAGATATCTTCTTCAATATCGGTGTTATTCGGATTTTGTATGATGTTACGTGTATAATCTTGTAAACCTGTATGGATATCCGTATGGAATACAAATTGGATTTTCTGATGAGATATCAATTGATTTGATTGAATTGCCGCAGCAAATGAGTTATACGCCTTTCCGTTCAAATCAATATACACAGAACCCTGGCGCATAATATCCGTAGAATCATCTAGATCATCAACCAACTCTAGTACTTCGAAATTTCGAAGCGATGTTAGATTCGTAAGCTGAATAGATGTTGGTGATAGAATTGTCAAATTCTTTGGGTCTTTGATGAATCTGCCATTTACCCAGAATTCATATCGATCACGTGACAAAGGTGTTGGTACATGCCCCGTCAGATCAATAACGCCATTCTTTGGTATGTGCTTGATAGAATATCTGCAGACATGGTAATATGTTGATTGAATCGGTCTGATATTCGTATTCTGTGTTAAATCTAGAATCATACGATTGGATGGATCTTCGTGTATAATATCAGAAAAAGGTAATCTGACATCATGTTCAGAATCATAATAATATGTGTCGCGTGATGTTTGTGCTACATTGTTTGTGGTAATTTTGTTGTATTTTGTTTGCAGATGAATCGTCCCAATTTCTGGTATAGTATCGTCCTTTGGCGTAATCAAAAACTCATTTGGAAGTTCACGATTCATACAATCATTGGTAATATGAATCCAAGCGAAGTTATCATCAGAGATGATTTCGGATGACGTTTCGACGTGCACAGATATCAACCCACCATATGACGCATACATATCATCACGGAATACCGAACATATATAATCTCCAGAATCCACATGTTTCAATGTTGACGCAGAAATCTTAACGTACTGGATGTCCGTTGAATCTCCATTATACGATAGAACACCTTCGAACATAATATCAGAAATTGACCCATCAAAATGATTTTGTTCTACACAAATCAATTTTACTTTGGTATTTGGAACAAAGTTCGATATCGGTTGTTTAACCACGGAATCGAATACTTGTGTCTTATATTCGAGCGGTTGACTTGTATCTTGAAACGGGTTCCTTACATATAAATCAAAATTAGTATAATCGCATGTTACTTGATTTACATCCTCGAATTTGAGATCCTTGAATCGATATACCGGAGCATATACATATTTTGAATTATGATGGATTCTCCGTACATAATACGCTTTATCCTTTGAGAAGTCTTTTGGGGTGTTGTATTCAGTAAACTGATATGATTCTTCACCATCGAAATGTTTTCTGATACGAATATCGGAATACGGATCATGACTCTCCTGGTTTCCTCCAATTGATAATGCTGGTTTAAACCGGACCTTACATATATAAGGATGCATTTCGATATCGTTAAAAATATCCGATTTCGTATATGCAAAATACACAAGTAATTGTTTGGATGTTACAGTATCATCTTTCCGTTTAATTGTGATTGATGTTAGTACATGATTGGTCTTTGCATAATATGGATTATCCATAATCAAACCATCTTCGTATGTTTTTGTGATCTCAAACAAAGACGGATTCAACCATTGTTTATGTTCCCAGTCATATATAAACACTTCAAGTTTGTCCGAATATACCATATCGGAAATATATTCTCTGAAAGAATAACTACGAGAAGCCCGACCGTTATCGATATACACGAGTGTGTCATCATATGCTCGAATGTTGTACCATTTCGTTGGAGGTTCTAATTGTTGTGTCAGATCCTTCATCTTATCCCGGAACTCTGTTTCTGATTTTATATCATATTGGGTCTTCTCGATTAATAACAAAATCTTATTACGTTCAGATTCTGATTCCGCAAGTTTGTACTGTTCTCGGTACAGTTGCAACTGTCGTTCATATCCGATAAGTGTCTGCTCGGATTCCCGATATTTTGTGTTAAATACTTCTTGTTCTTTTTTCCATATTTCATGATCGTTCGGTTCCTCACGAAGTATCGGATACATCTCTGGGTTTGATAACGGATTGAATCTATGGTTGAACATTTGTATCTGCACAGAATCATTCTCTGGATACAGTTGCACTTTATCAACATATACGAAATGTGTCGTTTTATGCTCATCATCAATGAATCTATTCTCTATTGCATCTGGAAAAAACCACTGCAGTCTGGTATACACGTAATCAGAATGGTTTGATACATAAATCGGATCGCCAGGTAATGTATAACAATCAGATTCTGATGGTTCTATGTTAATATCAATATTAGAAAAATATTCATATGATTGATTGTTGAACTCATCTAAGAAATTCCGAATGTTATCGTCGATTACTGAACATTCTATATCAGAAGTCAAATAAGATTCAATGGTATCGGGATTATCGGTATTATACCATTTTGCATTGTTACAATCGACGAATGCTTCGACAAATCCCCGGTTTTCAGAATGATCGATCGTTGTCACAATCACTGGAAAAATATAACCTTCCTTTGTTGAAAGATACAATGTTTGACCAACGAAATACTTTCCACCAATCGAAGAGAGTACATTCGATTGATCTTGATCCGGATGAAATACCTGAACAGGTTTAAAATACATATCATGTTTGGTATCTCCGAAATGGTATTTACGCAACAATGTATTGATTTCCTGATTCTCCAGATATACCCGATCAATTGGTGATTGATGTGAATTTTGTAAAACATATTCGTGTTCATATCCAAGCGGTTTGAAATGATTGCCGATTAGTATTTCGTAATTCATGCATATACGAGAAGAAGCATTCTTCCCATCGAAAGTTTCAAAATCATTTTCAAAGTCAAAGTGTGTCGTTTGCGCATTCACAAGCTGTTGGAATGTTGTATCACAATCTGCCGTAGAAGAAACCCTGTGGAATGTCATTTTCACATCAGGTATTGTTCCGATCTGTGTGCCTGATGGATTATAAACGTTCATAACACAATTAATCTCCGTATCATCAAAGAATGCATATTCGCACACATTAGAAATACTCTTAATCACATATTGTTCAGTCTGACCATTCTTTTCGTAAATCGGTTGAAAGACGAGCTTGGTTTCTCCGGTTATCGGATTTCCAATAGGCACATTTGTATGTGTATCTTGGGCGAGTGTAACGGTAATGAATCCCGGTTTATCAGAGAATGTCTTTGTTTGATCATATGTGATACGCTCGATCGCATACAAATCAAATATGAAATGCTGAATGATATCATTACAATATTCGGTAATAGGTTGAATGTGTGATGTTTGGAAAGATTTACTCAATTTCTGAACATTCGTATTCAAAGCACCGAGCAAAGCATTTACTGCCATATGATATACTGAAAATGACTGCCCATACACTGAGAACAATTCTGGCGAAACTGGAACTTCTTCATTCTTTGCAATAAGCGAATCCAGAATATTTAACAAATCCAAATCAAATTGATTCAACCATTGTTGATATTCATACAGGTTCAAAGTTGTATTAATTTTCTTCAAATGATTATAGAATTTCTTTACACGTTTCAGAACCTGGTTATCGAACCCGGTTTGGATGTATGTTCGTTTTACAGTAGCCAATAAGGTATTAAAGAATGCATAAACAGATATTGATCTTCCTTGGTGTTTGATCGTATTAATTGCATTTGTCTTGGATATACATTCCTGCAGAATCTGGATGAACGGATTGTGCTGAATAATAGAAGTGACAATTGTTTCTGTTTGACCATGCATCATATTCGTATGTGTATCATGAAACAGTTTCAGATCTTCAACATCCTTGGATATAGTTTCGATTGCAGAATTACAAATCGAAATACGATTGAAAGGTTTTTGATAGTCGGTTGTCAATTCATCGATATACTGATAAACATGGCACAGATAATGTGTGATCATTTGTACGATTTGAATATCGTTTTTGTACGTATATTCCATGCAAGTGCTCAACTCTGACTTCCCATAAAATTCCTCTGAAATATCATTATCCGTAATTGCGTAATGTTTTAGACTATCGTCATATATGTTGAAAGTATATCGGTACATATTCGAATCAACAACACCAGAAGTACGTTTTATGATCGGTAGTCCATAGAAGATTACCGTGGTATCAGGAATATTTGATTCTGAAGTATTTAGATTGTTGGGTGCTAAACAAAAACGTGAATAATTAACAGGGTATGTTTTCCGATTCTTCAACATAGATGAAACGTCAACATCGACATATCTTGTATGGTATTTTGAGTCTGTCAATTTATTCATGAAATATGTCTGTAATTGATCATGATTCTGGAATAATGAGTTTAGTGTATAAAATAGAAAGTTAATTGCAAATGGATTTCTATCATCCACATCTGAACCACCGACATTGTCCGATGTTACATTTGAAGGTTCATAGTTTATTGCTGACGGATAAACATCCAAGATGTCTGTACCTTCGATCTTATGTTGCAGAATCTTTGACAATACCTGTGCAATTGTATCATCAGTATACGTTTGATACAGCATTTTTGATAGCTTCATCACTTTATTTTCAGCATACCAATAACGGATATATCCAATGTGTTTTTCAACCTCATCACAGAATACGTCGTAATCACATATTTGATCCATCGTGGCAGAAGCAACCGACTTTTCACTCGGGGATTCTGTATCCGAGTACAAAACAAAGAACTTGAACAACTCGGAACCATCTAAGTCAGAATCAATATAGAATGCATTTTGTATTCCTTTAAAATGTTTGATCGTCGGATAATCAAATAACCAAACGCTGTCTTCACGGTGATATCGTAACGTAATGAAACACTGCTCTGCGACTGGACGCTTGAATCTTGTATGGTTATCTGTCGTGAAATAATTCTCCGATAGTTTTTGAAGATCCTGGAACATCGACAGCTTCGTATTGGTGAATGGTGATGTAATCTCATTCACAAAGGAAATATAGTTATTTCCATAATACTCATCAATGACCCATTCTGTAAAATTCTCAACAGATGCATGTATCATTCCATTTACATTATCCAAGAATGTTTTGAATTTACGAACCAATTTGTCAGGAATCATGGATGTTAAAATAGCACCTTGTGTATATTTATTATAACAATCCAAAATACCCGGATAAATTTTCTTTAGTTTTTCAGATACTTCAAATCGGAAAGTAACAGAATCGGTTGGGCTTAATGTTTGTAATGTCTTTCCAACATCAGTAATTACTGTTGTATATGTGTGCATAGTATCTGATATAGATAAGCAATCACATATCGTTTGAAATGATGTATCTACGGAATGATCCAATACAATTGGTGGTGTACATATATCCAAAGTATTCAAAGTATCCGAATTACTAGACAAGATCCGTTTACGGTTTACATCTTTTACTGGATCTCCATCTTCGGTATATACAACTCTAGTATCCATCAGATCATAGTAATTGCAAGCGGGATATATATTTGGAACCTCTGTTAGATATTTGATGTTGTATATTACCAGGGTTGCAGTGCCGATGTTATTGTTTACCAGCATATTCATTGTGTATTCCTGAATATTTTGTAACTCCAAACCTCTTGATGAATAAATACCAAAATTTGGTACGGACATATATGTCTTATATGTGTTCTTATCATAAATATTCAGAATACATCTAGTACCGATCCTTGAAAAATCAAATTCCATACCGAGGTCTTCGTACGAAATAAAATGATTATTCAATTTAGAAACCGGAATAGTGTATTCATTGATTGTGCATTCGTCGAATTTATATATGATAACATCAATATCGGAAGCATAACGCCATTTGATCTTGAACTTAAATCCTTTATCATCCACAGCAACTTGACAATCATTGAATATTTTACCATTGATTGAACATAGAATCGTAAATCCAAGAATTTTTGTGAACTCAGATTGAATAAATTCATTGATTGGGATATAGTATCCATTCGACATATTATGAATTTTCTGAATTCTTTGTCTGATGAATTCATCCCGTTCTCCAAAATGCATTTGGTTGAATGGGGCATCTATAATAAAACAATCGCTAAGCCTGTCCTTAGATACATGCCGTGTATCAGCCTGTGTGCAATGAAACATAACAGCTTGTGTGTTTACAAGCATTCGGCTCATAGCATTTGTCAAAGATACATTATATGTATCAATCAAAGCTTGGTTGACATCTTCAAATGTATAATTGGAACGGTTCATCAAATCTGTAAGATACTCGAAACCTTTCAAGTTGCCCACAACACCATACGGTTGATTCTTCAGTAACGGTGACATACGGTCAATCAAAGCACGGTAACGTTCATTGATATTCACCCATTTTGTATCGTTATAAGTTTTATCATCTCCTGTAAGATAATAATGTTGATGATAAAACCAATCCGAATAGTTCATCTTCATATGTATGGCTCCTTTCCTGATTTAAAATAAAGCAAACGCTTACATTTGCGTTCGAGGTATAAAAATAAAACGGTGGGCTTAACGCCCACCGTCATGAATATACAATTAACCTTCTCGCCAAATCTTTTCTACTTGTCGTTTCAAATTGATCAGTACTTTGTTTCCTGTAGCTGTTATAATCAATGACGGGATCATACGACGTAACGTGGAACCCGGTGCGGTGAACATTGAAATTTCTTCATCCGGATCGTCCTGTGAATAAGGTTCCAAACCCTCAGGGATAACCTCGGATATGATCTGTTTTGCTGCGCCGTAAGCAACACACTTATCTCCGACGGATGCATCATCGGAATGTTCGATGTAGATTTCTACAAGGACATCTGTCGTGATTCCCTTGATCGTTGTTCCCTTCATAGGTTCTGCTGGTAAATCAAACAGTGTTCCCATCTTATACACAGCATTTGATTTTTCATACTTATCGAGGATTTTTCTTTTTCGTTTATTTTCTTTAAATTCCTCGGATATAATTTCGAACAACGAAGGTGATAGTTTATCCATTGATTTTGTCGTATAGATTCTAACATCTACAACTTTACCAGCGTACTTTGATTTCTCAATACGTTTTGCTGTGTCCATGATAGATTCACCAGTCTTGTTATTCTGGAACGATTTCAAGAAAGCATCGACTGATTTATCCCCGGTATCACCAAGACCAAACACAATCAATGGATCTGTGATCTCGACTTCATCCCCGATATGAACGATTCGATCAATATCGTCGGTTGCTTTCAGTTTGATTACCTGACGCATGGTGATAGAAGTCTCCAGACGTTTGGACATTTTTGCAGTCATGATTCCGGCGTCTTCATATGTTGAATACACTCCGCAAAATGCGATTTTTGCCATGGGCCCAACATTATACCGGACAACACCATCTGCACCCTTCGAGAAGAACTTTTCGTGATATGCTAAGATATCACCTTTCTTGAACTTATCACCCTTTTGGAAATTTGACAATAGCTTATTATCTACACAGAATCCGGATCCACCTGCAAAAGAATATCTGTTACCAATATTGATTGCTCGTTTATTTCCGGACTTATATTGTGCAATGAGATATCCTTCCGTATCGTCAATAATTTCTCCATCTTCATCTGCGATTACAGAAAATTCTGATGTCATATATGCGGGGATAATTTCATCAACACCGTTCGCAATGATAACCGGTGATGCGTCTGCAGTTGATATTACGTGTGATGTTTGTGAAGTTGCGATTGCAGTACGGATTGCGTCATCACGGGAAACAGTTCCTGGTGTCAATAATTCAGAGAAGGATGCAAGCTGTAAGTCATTATAATTCGTGTCAGATCCGGATGTAGCCGTGTATCCCCGAATGGATTCCAACTTCGGGTCTGCAACCAGCTGTCTGATGATACCAACGGTGTTATTGTTCGGAGAAGACATCGCTTCTTTCCCAATCATGGTATCATTATATGAACGCTTCGCTTCTGTATATGATTTATCTGTATTCAGACCCTTGTAACCCTTCTTGGAAATTTTCTCTTTCTCATTCAATTCCACTGCCGGATTTAATGCAGAATAAGCTCTTCGATTCGGTACTTCCGCAGATAATAGGAAATTCATCAATTCATTCGGGTTTAAATCGATGCCGGATTTACTGCTTTTACTTCCAAGACCATTGTTATATCGAGAAACTGCTTTTGCGAGAATGTAATGCAAAATGCCTGGGATAATTTCGGTGGATCTTACTCGGAACAATGCAGCATTACTCTCATCAACAAAACTGTTATCTGCCAATAATCTTGTAGAGTATATCAGCATACCTACCAGATCATTCGGGAGGTTATAATGGTCGCACACTTCTGCGGTGATTGGATCCACGAAGAAATTGTAACATGTAATGAAAGTCGTTAACTGGGAAAATTGTTTGAAGAACATTTGATTGAAAATATCGACATATACAGAGTTCTGATTCATAATTGGAACTTCGAAATCTGATAGCGTATACGCTTTCGTATTGATACGGAAGAACCCGTTAAACAACAATTGATTCTGTATCGTGTTCTGAATCGCAAGTGTCTTATCCTTGAATGGAATTTTGATATATTTGGTGTCTTCGAAAGAGTTATCAACGTACTGATAGCTTGTTCCACTCTTTTCCAAGATTGTACTGATTCCTTCCCAGGCACAAACGGCGATACCTAACGGAACTTTTACACCGGCGGTGATTGTTGCATACATAGACATCTTACCAGGCTTCATTTTTAGATAATCTTGTCGGATATATTCCGGTAAAGAATTCAGAATAACTCCAGTCAATGTATCACCATTACGTGTAACGCCAGTGTCAGTATTCAATACAATCGGAACTTGATCTACCATGCCACAACAAAATTCATTCGGTTGTACACTTACAAATGAATATGCTTTCGCGCAATCATTTCTGTTAAACATGATAATCGTTTTGCTTTCTTTGCATTCAAACCGATACCACTGTTTTGCATATTCGTCATATTCAATCGTGGATATATAATGAGAGTTTGTTGTTGTTGAAATACCAGGGCGAATGTATTTATTTGATCCATCATCATTCGTGTACTTACTCAATGCTTTACGCATCATTCCTATGTCTACAAGAGACCGAGTATCGTATCTTTCTACAGAAATTTTATTGTAGTTAGATGTTAACATAACTTTCCGTTTATCAACCTTCAGAATCGGGATTGGAAAGTCTTGTTTACCAATATTATAGTATGTGCCGTTATTCAGGAACCTGCCATTGATTACCTTTGGAATGCGGACATTAATTACGGATTGCCTCCCGTTTGTTTTACTCTTTAATGTAACTTTCCAGTTGTGCATGAGCGTAACAGGCGTCGATACATCTGTAACCTCAATATTTGAAACATCAAACCCATCCGGTAATTTTGACAGGTTTGTGAATACATTTACAATATCTTGATCAAGCGCAGTTTCTTCGTATACCTTAGAAATGTTTGTATATGCAGTACCTTTTGCTGCGCCAGTATTTGTTGTTGAAATATTAATAGGATTTAGTGGCTCGGGTAACGGAATATCGGTAATCGATTTGATGGAGGTGGTATCGAGTTTTCCTAGATGCAACCGATTCATACCCGCACGCATGAGCAATTCCCTTGGAGAAGAGAATGTGTTCATAACATCCTTCTCATTCTTGGATTTTGTGATTTCCGAGAGCTGCTTTGCCGCATCACCCAATAACTGATTCTCCACTGGATTGTTATCGGTTCCTACCAGAGCATCCTCGATTGTCTTATAATTGTTTACGACATTCGTAAGTGGATTGATTCTACGTAACAATTCAACATTAATCTTGAATGCCTTCGCATTATATAACTTACGTTGCGCTTGCTTTTGTTGATCAGTTTGATTTTGATGGGTTACTGTTTTGAGCTTAGCTTGTAGCTCACGGATCGACGCTTTGATAGATGATGTTACAGAACGATTGCTTCGCTGTAAACGATCCAACTCTAGATTTTCTTTTGCCACATCGATAATATCTTCACCATCATTAGAATCTACCACACCATTTGATTTTGCGGATAGTCTTTCTACCTGATCCTTTGAATCTTCGTCCGTGGTATCTTCAACATCATTTAGATTCGGGGTTCCGATTGTTTTCATACCGTCAATAATATGATCAACATCCATACTCGAGAATCTAGTCAGATCCAATTTGTAATCCGCATCTGGGGAACGGAATATGAATACATAATCCAACTTCGGAACCTTTTCGGGTTCCAAAATACATTTTGTCAAAATCGCATTGATCATTCCATACTTGTATGTCTTCATGCTGTAATTCTGGTATAACTTATATCGCGTTGTATCGATAAAAAATACCTTAAGTTTACCAAAATTGAAATGCGCCATGAAACGTTGGAACATGTCAAAAATATGATCTTGGATATATTCAGAATCCAACTGTTGCATATCCACATCTACAAGTTTGGAAATTTCTGAGAATGGAACATACGTATTACCAGGCATGTCTTTCGGATATGGTGATTTGATGTTTATCAATTTTGGGATGATCGCTTTCTGATTCATCAAATATTCCAGTTTCTTTCCATATTCCACATTAGACATATCATAGCGAAACGGTTTTGTTCCGAACGAATCCGAAACCTTCGTTGGAATTACGATGTGCTTATAATCAATTCTCGGGGGTGGCATGTTTTTGATTAACTCCAAATCATACTCATATGAGTTTGACAACAGGAACACCGGGACGTAATTTTTCTGTGCTGAAGAAGAAGAAGTCCCGGTTTCGGGCAAACAGAATCTTCTTTGATTCGGTATAAAGTTATTGCCCGATGTAAAAGCAGAAGCTTCTTGTATATAACGCAATTTGATCACTCCTATAGTAACTAATATCATGCCAAACTAATATACAGCATCGCGTATTAGACGTGACAATTATAAAACGGTGACTGGGAGGTGAGACGTAAATGTGGTTTATTCCTGATCTGGATGATTGTAGGTTTGTGTGTTTATCGTATATCACTGGCGATATGGAGACCGAGAATAAGGTTCTTTATAATCCGATGTTGAGTAAAGAAAGAAATATGCGCATTATTCAAAACATTGTGAAAGAGAAATTTAATGTAGAACTCACACAAGAGGAATTGATGCATGTAACCGACTATGATCGTTATCAAATCAAAGCTTTCGTATATAAACTACGAGAGTACATCGAAGAACACAAGAAAGAAAAATAAAAAAAATAAGGTGGGGCAAGCGCCCCACCGATATTATGCATTCATGTTTCTTGGTCAGCTTCTACAAATTCTGCAAATATCATGTGATCTTGCATATTTACCAAGCGTGTGATTGTATGTATTGACACATTGGTATCATGCAATTCTGGATCCAATTCATATTTTGCTATGAGCTGTGCGATGTTATTCACAATTGTAGGCTTCAAGGTTTCTGTCATCTTCGTACGGACTAATTGCGGTGTGATTTCGAATGTCGTGACAACGTATCGGAAGATATCGTTAAATGATGCATCAGAACCAGATCCGGTTAATGTCCATGAATTCAGGGTTGTTTTCATGTCATTTGTATCGATCCATATTCTACACACGATATTCGGTTGTCTTTTTCTGAGTGTCGTCAAAACACTATTCAACTTAATATTTGACAACGTTGTTGTCGTTGAGTTTAATAATCTAACGATCTTTTCACTCAGATTTGATGCCTTGATTCTGTCAGCTGTCACGGCATCGCACAAAGCCTTCATAAGGATATCACATTGTGATTTATTCCCCACATTAATGCTCGGTGCTACATGAACTAACTCCTTCAACTTTTCCAACTTTTCTTGCGAGACTAAAGTTTTTGCTTCTTCTAAAGTGAGCATACTATCTCCTCCTTCGCAATAATAATATGCATATAGAATATTGTTTTATGCGTATATTTTGATATATCGTAAAATTCCTCATATTTTAAATTTCTATATATATATTATTAATATGAGTAGGAAGCAGATATAAGCTGTTTCCACCGTATTATCAGGAAGGAATAACCTGAACAAAAACCCACGAGGGAGGTACATTATGTTGGAAGCTATCATTAAGGTTGGAACATCCGCAGCAGCAGTAGTAGGTCTCGGTCTCGGTATCAAGGCAGCCGCAACAGATCGCAAACAGAACAAGCTTGTCGATGATGTTAAGAAACATGTAATCGACAACCAGCACCGTATTGATGCTCTGGATAGCCGGATGGCTAGCATGGATGAACAGCTGGAAAACATCAATAAAAACCTGGAGGTTCTCCGGGGTTCTATCAATGACCTGACTGCCCGAGCACAAGAGTCTGACAATGCTATCGTTGCACTTGCCAGATATCTGAACATTCAGACCGGAACCCCGGTTCCGACACCCGCTCCGACGAATGACGGTACAGCAACAGAACATGCTGAGGTTAATCCTAATACTGGTACAGAACAGACAGCTGAAGCAAAGCCTGAGGTTAAAACCGAAACTAAGGTAGAGCAGAAAGCAGAACCCCAGGTAGCTAAGGCCGAGGCTAAGGTAGAACCCAAAGCTGAAGCAAAGCAAAAGGACAACAAGAAGAAGACCACAGCAACAACTGTCAATACAACAGCAGCACCGGCTGCTGCTATGGCAGTATAAACATAAATACAGTGGGGCATTGTGCCCCACTGTATTTTTTCTTTGAATCAATATTTTGTGTAGATACTATTCGTGATAGGATGTTTAAACAAATAATCCATCTCAGCAATACAGTATTCTACGATTGCTTGGTTAAGACCCTCTTCTGTTGAAATGGTCTTACCATGCATAGCAGCTTCTGTTACAATAGAACCTGTAGCTCGGAGAATAACAGATTCTGTTTTTACCGAATCTTTTTTTGCAAACTTATCATCGATATTGTCATAAGTTGCTGCGCCATTGCTGTTGATAATCTCATTAGATACATCATTCACAACACGCTTGGAAGTCTCATCTTCCAACTTCTTGCGGAATGTATCATAGTCAGGAATATCCTTTACGAGATCCTTGATATCAATCTCAGTGTCTTGTTTTACCGGGTCCTTTGTATCCTTCAACTCGGCTTCAACAGCATCGGCATAATCATCGATTTCCTGAATGACATCACCAATGAGTGGAGAGTTTAGATTATCACGAGACTTTACGAGATAATCATAAGGGGAACATTTACAATCATTCTTCAAATGATTATCGATCGCGGCGTCAATCATTGTATCAACATTTTGGGTTTCGTCATGCATCATCGCGGAAATAACATCTTTCAGAACGAACATACTCAGTTTATTTTTGTATGCTGATTTGTCAAATGTTACCGGGTTAGATGTCATGTTTGGAGAATTGTATTCCCCTTTCTGCGGATATGAATTATTCGTATCATTGATGATGTTATTGATCAGATCTTTTACATCTGGCATTTTCTTTCACCTCTGTCTATTTATATTTATTAAGAACGATCTTGCATGATCTCAGCATATAGGTCATCGATGTTGTAAGATTCATTCACCTTCTTGGGCTTATGTGCTTCTACAATATTTGCAACAACCTTACTTTGTGATGTGAAAGCTTGGATCAGTCTCTTTACTGTAGAAACATAATTCTGATCCTTAGACATCTTCAAAGTTGTAGTGAGATCAATTAGACACTTATTCAGAATACCGATATCTTTACGTTCTTCTTCTGAATAGAGCTTCTTCATTTTAGCTGCTTTTGAAAGAACACGGTTTAGTTGTTTTCCTTCTTTTTTGAAAGAAGCGACTAGAGTTTCAATGTCCAGTTCCTCTGAATTCAGAATACCAAGAGCATTACGTAAATGAACATCGATTTCAGAATTAATGTTTTTGGCTGTTAGAAAAAAAGCTTCTTGTTGAACAGATTCTGAATTTGCACCGTCAGAGAGGAAGGATTTCAACTGATTCAGTGTCATACCCTTAAGTTTATCAGAACCCTGCTTGAGTAGTTCGTCAATTGTCATATTATCGATGTTTGACATGTCAACTGTAGAAGCATCATAGCCACCAGCATCATCAGTTGATGTTGTGGTATCATCCAGAGAATCTAGTTCATTATCAATATCTTTAGAACCTGTTGCGGTATCGTCAGTGTTTGTATCATCAGTAGAATCATCCAGTGAAGTATCATCGATTTCTGGCTCGGTTGGATTCAGTGTATCATCACCAGTGCCATCATCAGATGTTGCATCAGAAACCTTGTCTACGATCTGATCAGATACATCATTTGTGTCAACCTGAACTTTGTCATCATCAGCAGTTTCGGAATCTTCACCAGGGTTACCTCCAGAAACTGTCGGTGTGTCATCATCAGATGTATCTGCGGTAGAAGAACCTTCAGGTGGCGTCGTATCATCGCCAGTATCGCCAAAATCAATGGCTTCTTGAACAAGTTCGACAACATCGTCAACACCCAATTCGTCAGGATTAATTTTAGTATCGAACTTTACCCGAACTGGTTTGCCGTTAGAATCAACAATATCAGTTTTAATTGTCTTGGTCTTAGGATCATAGTCAGAATCACGCAAGAATTTCTTAACGTTGTTCTTTTGTCGGTTTGTCATTTTCTTTCGATCAGACTCATTATATTCTGATTTCATGAAATCCTGATGCTTTTTTCTCAACTTCTTTGATTGTTCATTAGCTTCTTGGAAGTATTCAAATCCATCACGAACCGGTACGTTTAATTCGTAACTTTCTTTGAGTGCTTCCTTTTTTGACATGTAATTATTGATGTTCCTGATGGATTCGGAAGTATCGAAACTTGGAGTTACACTCTTCATATCCGGGGTCACGCCTCTGGAAGATCCCTTTACCGGAATAGCCGCAGAAATTGCAAACTCCTTGGTTTGTCCATTCTTATACATGTCAACCTCAAACCAAACGATCAGCATGTACTTGTCGATCGGATCAACAGGAATCAAAGCTTTTACAGGTCTGCAGATATCCCAGATTGTTCCCGGGGTAACATTCTTAGCTTCCTTGGTCATATCAGGACTGCTGTATGACTTAATCTTGTTACAAAGATAATCATTGATCCCCATAAATGGATCGATACTTGTCATGATCTGTGCGGATTCAAGTTGTTTCTTTGTGATCTTGTGATTTTTCGCCTCGAAATAAAGTTGAAGTTTTACGATATAATCTCTCTGATCTTTATCGCTGAAATGTCCAAGATTCAAATTGATGTGTGTTGGCACACGGTCATCATCGATACTGATCATACCGAACCCAAACAACCCTTCCTGTACAACATACTGCTGATATCTGTTGAAGTCCTCTTTCGCCCGGGCACGCATTCTCTGTTCATATGCATCATCATATTCCCGAGGCATTCTCGGAATGGAAGCACAAGCTTCTTGATAGAAATCATCATATGTCTTCATGACTAGATATTCTTGTACGGTTGCATCCATAGGAACATCTGTAACTCGTCCATCCTTTAGGTTCAGTTCAACGCTTTCGATCTCGATATCATCTTCCAATGGAATATCAATTCCCAACGGACGATCAGAATCAGAATCTGTTCCGGACACAGAAAGATCATCAAGCTCTTGGAACAGATGAGCATACTCCACGATTGCTTCATCGTCTCTGTGATCGTCTCTGGAAGAAACAAATTCCTGCTCAGCCGCACGATCGGCAATCTGCTTTTTAATGTATTCTAGCATCTTACATATCCTCTTTTCGTTTTTATTTTTGATTTTGATAAATATATCATTCATTTGAAGCACAGAAGAAGTGTATCAAAGAATATAACCAAATGTTTCGAAGAACAATTCCGAAACCATTTCTGTTGACATTTCTGTGATACCGACGTCCTTCAGTTCCATACCCGGTTGTAACTCAACTCCGTTGATAGACGGTTTGTTTTCTAGTGTTTCATAATCCATAATATCACCCCCTGCAAAAAGAAAGAAGGAAAGGATGGATAAAATTGAATGTTGTTGAACGATACCAAGATCGCATATACAATATGTATATGAAAACACATCCAACTGTAAATCCAACAAAAGTCAGAGATTTGATTATTGAGGTTACATCAAACCAGTGTCGTGACATCCCATGTGTCTTACACAATAATGTCACACACGAGGTTGTCAAAACATCTATAATCAATACGATCAGTTGGGTTGAACAAGTAAAACCGATTACATGTGGGAACGGCACATTCTTCAAACAACATGCGGAATGCTTGTCACCGGAAATTGCAATGTTGGAGCATCTACAAAAGAAACGTAAAATCGTGAAGAACGAAATGTTCGCATTCAAGAAAGGTTCGCCTGAATACAATAATAAGAATGTATCTCAGAGTAATATCAAAGTCATTATGAATGCGGATTATGGTGGATCCGGCACACCAGATTCACCGTTCTATTCTGTTTATATCCCTCCAGCCACGACGAGCACGGCGAAAAACCTGACCACAACATTAATCTGCTGTTTGGAGTTCCTATCCCAGAATACCAATAAATGGGCGAAGTTAAACAATATCAATGAACTGTATGACATGATATTCATCGTTCTGGAATCTCCGGATAACGGTAAGGAATTGATTGTAGATCAATACTCGGTTGATGAGGTTGCAACGTGGCTATTGTCCAGAGTAAATAATCCAACCGTATCAGATGTTCAGGTATTGAAAATGTACTTGGGTAGTTTAACAGATCGCGAACTGTGCAAACTCATGTTGGCGTTTAACATTCGATTGGTACTAACAAAGTACTGCCATAATGAAGTTGCACAAATTATGCATTACCTGAAACGGCATCCTGTGGATTTTGACAATATTACTGAAGAAGCACTTCAATTATCAGGGTATGGTGTACATCAACCGGATGAAATTGGAGATTTGATTAATCACGTAAGCAAGGTCATTCTGGATAACTGTGTTTATATATTCATTCCGAATGATCCTGAGATTCGAGCAAATGTTATGGATCGTTGCATTGTGTGCGTAACAGATACCGATTCATTGATGGTTCATTTTGCACATTATCTGAATGAATTCCAAGCGAATACTGGTAACTTCCGGGATAGTTGCATTGTTGCATCCGCTTTTGGCATGCGATTATTTATTGAACATATTATCCCTAAATTTGTTGCAGGTATCACAGAGAACATGGGAATTCAAGACAAATATTATCGAGACAAGTTCGTATTCAAGAATGAGTTTGCATTCTTGAGCATGGCGTTGTTTGCAAAGAAGATGTATGCAACATCCATGTTTGTACAAGAAGGAAAACCTCGTGATCCTCATGCAATTGCGGTAACCGGGTTATCATTCAAGAAACGTGATGCTGCTGAATTCTTAGAGCCTATTATGGATCGTCTGTATGATAAATACATTCTGACGTCTGATCATATCAACGTATCTGCAATTCTGGATGAGGTTTACGAATTACGTGATCATTTAAAGAACACAATTCAGGACAACCCCAAGTACTTCAAAGTGTTGACAATCAAATCAATCGGCGCTTATACAAAGTCTAAGACACTACCAGCGCAGATGCGTGGTGCAATTGTTTGGAATGCAATTATGCCAGATGAGGAAATGTTACCAATGGATCGAGTTATTGTAATTCCATTATCATTTAAATTGCTTCATCAGTATGAAGCATCAAACCCCAAAACAGCGGAGGTTTTGAGATTATGCCGAATCGATAACGAAGATGAAAAGAAAGATCCATACATCTGTTTACCGGAACACTACCACACGATTCCTGAATGGATTCGCCCAGTCGTGGATGTTGATTTCACAATCGACAAGTTGTTGAGTCCTATGAAACAACTCCTCGGGTTGTTCGATGTGAATATGTGTGATACTAGAGGTGGAATGGTTCCGTCTCGCATGATGTGCTTGTAAATATGATAATATCATATTTATATATTTAATATGATAAAAGAAAGGAGGTGAAATACTTTGGAGGAGATCTATATGTGGATTGAGCAATATTCCGGTGTATCATACAATATTGCAGATAACGAAGCGCTGGGCGATAAGTATTTGCCGTATGTCGATCCGTATGAATGGAAGACAAATATCCTGATGATTCTGGATAATCTTCCCGATGCGATTGAGGTGATCAATACATACGCAAATCTAATCCCGGATGCGTTACCTGGAAAGAAAGAGATGAAGACACTCGTTGTGGAAGATACTACCGGACGTATTCTCAGAAACATTCAGAGTGTTCTGAAAGAACTTGATCTGGAAACACCAACGATTCAATCAATTGATGATCTGGCAAATGTTGTGAATGCGTTGGGCGGTTTGATTGAGTTGCTCAGTAACACCAGTACGGAGGATTTGCTGAAGAACAAAGTATTTGAAGAGTATGAGGAGGAGAACGACGATATCTTGGAAGAGCTGTTTGAAATTGTAAAGTCCGATCTTTCGAATATGAAGTTCACTGTGACCTCAAAACATGACGCGTATTTTGCTCTTATGGAAGACGAAGAATGAAGATAATATAAGTTCTCATTCAAAACACTATTATATTTTATTCATGAAAGGAATGGTAAATATGGCATTTCAGAATGGCTATAACAACAATAACAATGGTTCTTCCCAGGGTGGGGAGAAAAAGAAGGCAAACTTCCGTGTTGGCAGAATCTATGGTGCAGATGGAATTCTTGATGTGAGTGTTTGGAATTCTGATAAGGGTGGCGTATACACTGTCATGAATATCAAGTCTGCAATTGGTAAGGATCCTTCTACCGGTGCTACCGTATATCAACAGAAGATGTCCGGTGAGCTCCCTTCTGTATACATGAACCTGGATCTGACTCGTGCATTTGTAGAATGCGTTAAGGACAAGGATCCTTCTACACTGAACTTTGTAATTGACACAAAGAGAGGTTCTAAGATCTCTGTGATCGGTTCTCCTGCCGATGTTAAGATCACGATCGAGAATCAGAAGAATGGTAATGCAACAGTATCCCTGGATGCAATTCCTGTAGGTTCTGGTTCTGTACAGGCGAAGTTCAACAATCTGGTTGATTTCGTAAATGTATGCTTCACAAAGTCTCTGATGAACAAGCTCGATCCGGAGGAGTTTGCTATGGTTATGCCTGCAGCAGAGAATGCCGACAATACTGGGGATGTTCCGTTCTAATGATTGATTTCTCTTGGATTGGAAAAGATGGTTTGATTATTGAATATGAAGACATCGTTTCCATGACTGGATTCAACATTGCAAGATTTCTACATGAGAAAAAGTATAATGATAAGATTTGTAAGATGTCCGTTGAGGACATCTTACTATCTTACATTAACCGATCTAATGAAAACTTTGAACAATGGTTGGATTCTGAATTCGAGATTTCCGGCATCTCGGTTAAGGATTATCTGAACTCAAAAAGAGCATTTCAACCGAATCTATTATATTCTTTTAAATTGATTCGGTCAGCTTGGGAAAACGGTATACGTGACATCACAATTCATTCTAAATATGATTCAGATGTTATTCGAGAATACCTCAAGTCATATGGATGTGACGTGAAGTTCTCAAACGAAGATATTGTAGAACTATTATCTTCTCATAAGAATTGTACATACATCACGTCTTCTCCTACAAATATTCGGGAATGTTTATCTGTTCGATGTCCGTTCGCTTTGACAATCTGTGATGATTATATGTACTTAGCCCCTATTCTGCAAGAAGGATTGGAGAAAACCTTGCGTGATAAGGGTGTGTATGTATCATTCACAAGTATTCTTTCTGCAGGAATCATATAAAATATAAGGAAGGGCAGGTAAAGAATAACAATGGCAAATAACAGCAAGCAACAATTATCCGCCTCCGATCGATACATGTTGTATGCGTATGATCCAGATGAGACTTATACGTACAATGTGAATCATGGAACCGAGTATCCATATAACGCATTCCCTCCGGGGCAGTATGGCAGACGGTATAAGAAGACTCGGTTTATCAATTGGCAGCCTATCCCAGAGGATATCATCATCCGGAACAGTGGATCTCAGATATTTGTGAATTTTTCTGCATTATTCCCAAATGATGTGATTGACCCGACATACGAAATTTTCCAAATGAGATCCAAGCCTAAACGGAAACAACTGCAAGATTTGATCTGTGAACAGCTCAATTTCTTCACGGCGTTATATGATGATGACAATGATCTACTGACGTCTATGCTTGTCGCAAAATATGTAACAGATGCTCAGACATATACAATCGAAACGTTCGAAGAGTTTTATAAACAGATCTATGAGATCCTGTTTCCTGCAAGAACAATTGACAAAATTCGTGTGATGGTTGAAGATAACGATGTCGGTGATGATATTGTTGGATTGTTTCCGGTTGAATTCTTAAAGGATGCTTTTCTCGTGTCCTTCATGATTAAAGTAATGCATTTGTACATTGAGCATTTCGTGATTCTGACGGGTAATAACCCAAAGGAAATGTATGAATTATTCGCACAAGCATTTGCATACATCATGAATTCAATCAACCCAAACATGTATGTTATCTTGTATAACTACGTGAACAAAACTGTTCAGCAAACAATCAAAAGTAATTCGGCTATTTATGACATGCAGGCTATCACCGGTGTTACAGGTCCGACCACGACGAAACTTGTTATGAGAAAGAATCTGCTGTGCGATGGTTTGATCAAATTAACATTTGCGAAATCCTGGGACAAACTCCAGAAACGTCCAGTTGAAACATGTGTCGGATTGATCAAAGCGATCACTGCAAATTCAACCAATCAAACAAAACAGCAGCAACTACGATTCTCATTGGTAAATGTTGATGATGTTTCACAGTTATTGTGTGATGAGATCACATCAAAATCACCAATCTCTGTGATTCGATCTTTCAACCCTGGAGAATATTGTTGTATGACAAAAGATTTGAATATCATCATCGCGCAGATTGCTTTGGAGATCGATCTCTCACCAGTAGATTATTATCTGGAGAACATACCCGTTATGAATGATATCTCCAAGATTCTGATTGATACGGTGTTGTATAATAAATTCCATTCCTCTATATCGACGAACACACTTAGTATGAAACAGAAATTCATTCTACTTCTATATGTGAGAAGTATTGTTATGAAGATTTATGGATTAACAGAAGAAGACACGGTAAACAATCCGTTGATCAATCTTCTGATGGGTAAGGTTACATCACAAGCAACCAAAACCTTGACGCAGAAGGATCTGAATAACATCAAGAAGTATGTGAAGCTAAATAATCTTCGAGAATTTCTGTTATCAGAAAAGAATGTAAACGTCTTTATTGAGAATATTCAGTATTGTGTGTTATCATCCTATACCATCGTAAATCATAACGATCCTTCTCTATTGGGTACTCCTTTGATTTATGATTCTGGGCAGATGACTTTGTCTTTATTGGATATGCTCGTTGAGATATTCTCGACGATGTAATATATTGGAAGGAGTGTATAAAGATGCAGCTTGTCAGGATCAATCTGGAAAACGAGTATGCAATCGATATGATTACGCATAACGGGTTTCGTATCGAGAAGAAGGATAACTATGCAAAATTGGATGTAGATGAACTGATCAATTCATCAAAGTTTATGGACTGTGAATATCGATGTGACTGTGGCGCTTTTATCGGACAGGATATTATCGGTCAAAAATGTCCAAGATGTCATTCGGAAATTTCTTTAAGATCACTGAACTTCCAATACACCGGTTGGATAGATATCTATCCGCACAGAATCATTTCTCCCGTATATTATACGATGATGAAACGTGTGCTCGGAACAAATATGTTGCGGTTTATCCTTGGGGATTTCAAGGAAGATGTAAACATCAAGTATTCTGAGAATGACACGGAGTTTGAGAATGCAAAAAAGAAAAAGAAATCCGGTCGTGTTGCACAAGATAACATTGCGTATATCATTAAGAAGATCCCAAAATCAAAGCAGATGTATAAGGGTCTTGGACACGATTTGTTGTGTGAGCGATTCGAAGAAGTTCTAACTGCATGTGCGAAACAATCCGATGAGTTACAAATCCTTTTAAACGAAAAGGATGCTGTATTCACATCCAAGATTCCGATTTATTCGACTGCGTTTCGTCCGGTATCTACAACGTCCGAAACCATGTTCTATCCGAAGATCAATAAATGGTTTTCTCGGGTAGCCGCAGTATCATGTCAGATCTGTGATATGGTACTTCCGGAAGAGAAGATTCAAGCGTTGAATTACATACAACGTGAACTGGCCGAAGCTTGTGAACATTTGATCAAAGCTGAGATCAGTAAAAAGGAAGGATTCGTACGTTCCGAAATCGTCGGAGGTACATTCTCTTTCTCAGGGCGCGGTGTTATCACCTTGGATATTTCGTTGAATGCGGATGAAGTTGATTTACCATACTCCATGGTCGTTACGGCATATCAGTACAAGATTGCACATATGTTGGCGATTCGGCATCATATTACACTTGAACAGGCGTATCTGCTGGTATCGACAAATGAGCGTAATCCCATTGTGATTGAGATTCTGGATGAAATCATGGCGGAAGAACAATGGATCTTCATATTACGAGAACCGACAATCAATCTAGGTTCAATTGAGCTGTGTAAGATTCGTCGGTATAAGTTTGATGACGACACAATATCTCTACCACCCGAACCGCTTGGTGGATTTAATGCAGACTTCGATGGTGATGCTTTGAATATTGGATTCTTACCAAAGGAATGTGTTCCTCAATTTGAAGCGTTCCATTATTCTTCAATGACGAATTATGTATCCGAACGTGTAACAATCGACATGAAAGAATGGATAGATATCTGTTTGGGTGTCATGACTGAATAATACTATGAATCATATCCGGGGTTATTCCCCGGATATGATATTATTTGTATGACGTTTAAAAATAAAAGGAGTTGTAAATGAAAAAGTATATCGAACGCTTACTCGTACTTTCAAAAGTACCGAAAAGCGAATTTGAATTCTATGATGAAGATATCGTGGAGTGTGATTTTCGTTGGGCATGTGACCATCTCATGAAGTATCCGGAAACCCACGATCTATTCATAGACTATTATGAGAATGAACTGACGGCAAAAGAAATCTCTGAGAAATATAATAGAAAAGTAAAGAGTAAAAATGATATTGATCGTATATTACGCCGGCACAATATCAATTACGAACGCGCATATATTCATGGTCGGAGTGATTTGGATCTTGGTGTGTTGATGTTGAGTGAGATATCAACAAACAAACTCCGGATGTACTTCGAGAACCTAACGGAACTTCACGAATATATGAAGGCAACTTACTGTTTCTCAACACAAGCGTTTATCCCGAAGCAAATTGACAGCTTACTAAACGCGTATGTTCATGATGATCCTTTTTATGAGCGAAAGGTTCGTGCGCATGGTAGATATCAAGTCTATGGTACAACACGAGATCGTATTGTTGACCGCATGTGTTATCTGTATCCGGATTTGGAAGATTACCGGAAATTGCCCGAAGGTATTTATATGATTACTCGGATCTTTGGGGCCTGCAGCCTCAGTCATCTGTATCATAGTATGCCCAAACCGTTTTCAATGACTGATCGTATACCAGAAGAACTTGTTTATATGCTGATGTCTGATGCACTGTCTGAGTTTCAATATGATGTGTTGACACGGAGATTTTCCGATCATGAAACTTATCGAGATCCGAACAGAACTCTTGGTCAAAACCAATATCAAGCAGAATCCGCAAAGCATACTTTACGTTCAGGGTTGAACGGTCAGTTGTTGAAAAACGCTTTATTATATTCAAATGATCCATCACCATTGAACATTGTTTACTGCATATTTGGGAGAACAGACATCACAAAAATAAATGGAAAGACTCTCCAGGAATTCATGAACAAGTTAACAAAAGATGGATACAAATCCGATTCTCAAAAGATTTATAAGATCCATACAATAGCTGCTTTACGGGATCAATTATGGAAAATCATTCATGGCGAATGATAAAAAAAAAATAAATGGAAGCCGGGGACATCCCCGGCTTCTTTTTTGATAATTACGTAATCATACGTCAGAAAGTTCACCCAAGATTCCATCAACATCGAATGGTTTGATTGTGCCAGAAACATCAGGAGCTGGAGCCACCAGCTTCTCAAGTTCTTCCTTTGCGACGATCATGAACGCACGATATGATTTCTTATCCTTAGAGAAATCTTCATATATATTCTTCCAAGTAAATTTCTCTGATAACTCATTTCCAGATTTATCAATGACCTTAAATCCAGCACGATTACCTTTCAACCGACCTCGATCTTTGAGGAATTCAACAAGAGTTCTTAGGTTGTCGAGTCCTTCTTTTTTCTTATCAATTATGAGTTTAAACCCGAGACCTGTCTTTTCATTACCTGATTCATTCGTGGATACTTTAGTAGGTTCATATAACACGGTGTTACCTTCAAACCCATCGGTGTTGTAATGGAATCTGGAATCATCCTTTACTAGACCGGAAAGATTGATTACCGCAGACGCATTAAACTCTACCGCAGAACCACCGCTGATTCGTTCATCATTTGCAGCATACTGGAATTGCTTCTTTACACCAGCAAAAGGATTCAGAGACATATTAGAAGTTTTATGTGCGATTGCAATAAAGACTATATTTGCTTCTTTTAACATAGGAAGAATATCTGTCAAAAATCCACGAATGGTCTTTGCAGACTGTGCACCATACATATTTCCACGAAGTTCCCTATTGTCGTCAAAGTTCTTGGAATCAATATTATAGTCAACAGCTTCACCAATAACATCCTGAAGAGAATCCAAGAATATTACTGTAGGAGGCATCAACATGATCGGTTTTCCTTCAGAATCCTTCACACCTGTATCTTTTATCAGAAGATCCTTATGGCGCATCTTATTCTCATAGATCTGCGTGATATCGTTCTGTAATGTATCAAACCCAATCGCACCAGACCGCAATGAATATCTTGGTGTTGAACTGGAGAACCAAGATTCTGGAAGCCTGGATAGTAGTCGTACACGTTCCAAAACAAGTCTATTCTCTGCATCATAATGAATGATATTACCATCGTTTGCATATGCGATATTAGAAATCATCTGAATTGTGATGGTTGTTTTGAACGACTGTGTTCGTCCTGTGATTACGTTGAATGATCCAGCTTGTAATCCTAGACAGAGTCTCTTTCCGACAACTTTACCACTCTCATCCCGGATATTAATTTCATATCCCAGAGTATAGTCTATCAACGATACACCTGTTGGATACGAGTAATCAATCATAGAATTCGTGGTAAAGATTCCACCCGATTCACCACCATTTAGAATTGTCATGTAGTCCGCATTCTCAAGTTCGGATTCCAGTAATCCTTTCTTTTTTGCCATTGTTTATTCTTCCTCCTTATGAAAATCTTCATCCAATAGTTCAATATCGATATTAAACGTATCATGAAGATTTTTGATTTGCTCCTGTGTAGGTCTTTTCCAACTTGTACAATTTTCATCAATGCGAATCTTGAATGCTCCACAAATTGAAATAATCGCGATGTCCTTTGGTATATGCATATCCATAGTTAATCATCCTTTCTGATTTTATTTTCGTATTCTTTAATTTCCGCATGAACATCCATACTGTATTTATCTTCGATATATGTAATCAAAGATTGTATAGGATCTGCAGTTGAAGAATCAGTGTACTGCGGTTCTTCGGGAGAATTCTCTTCCTGTATTATTTCATCTTCCTTTGTTTGTATCTGGAAAGTAAGATTCGTGTTCTTTTTGTATGTTGACATGATGGAATGGTATGTTTGAAGATCCTGTTCATTTGTATTGATAATAAACCGGTGTGGCGTTTGAATATCTTCGGAGATGACTTGACGAAGCTGTTCTGGATCAGATACTTCGATTGTCTTATAAACCAATGCAAAAGGATTATCGACCGTTTCTAACTTATAATCATCTGTACAAAAGATGAAGCGTTTTGTTTCATCTTCACCGTACATCCATCTTAGCATACTTCCGTTGTAGAATACATGATTGCCGAAATCAGTATAACCATGATAATGACCAAATACGCAAATATCTGAAATTTTACCCAACTGATCTGCCGAATGCATGATTTCATATTGTGCGGATCGACATGGGGTTTTATTCGTAGAAGACATTGGCCCATGCCCAACGATAATGTTGTAATGCTGATTCTGTAAATATGGGGAATAATCGAAATCGCCGTATATCTGTGGGAGATATAGTACCGTCATCCCATTGCGCAATGTTTTCGTACATGTTTCTTTCGTATAGAATACCTCAACATTGTCAATCTTAGATAACATCGGCAAAAAGATATCATATTGATCGTTATCATGTGATGCTGTTCCATGTATGAAATGCACAGGAACATGTGTCTTACCATTTCTTCCACAGAAATTACATACCAGATTCAATAGAAATACTGTTGCAAATTTACACTCGTCGATATTTAAACGATGATCAAACAGATCTCCACATACCATAATTGCATGACATGGTTCTTTATGATCCTTGATTAGTTGAAGAAACATATCCAAGGATTTTAAATAATCCATCTGTTTCAGTTTTGTCCCCAGATGAACATCTGATAGAAAGGCTATCACTTAAATCACATCCTGACGCTTAATTAGTATCGCTTTGTTCCTCGAACATTTGAAAATAAAACACGCAGGGAAATCCCTGCGTGTTTGTCTTTTATCAATCGTCGAATGGATCTGGAACGAATTTGGGTATAACGCCAGAGTCCATCAAAGCCTGTTGGAATGGATTCATCGTAAAAGTCTCATTAAAGTGTTCCGGGGATTCCTTAACAAGTTTTGCATATTTCTTTTGTGCTTCCAATACAGTATGAAGTTCAACCGGTTTTTCACGACCACCAACAAATGCGACATCGATCATGTTCTTATACGGAACCCAATATGTCTTGAAATTGTGAATATGTCCGTGAACATTCATGATACAATCTTTCGGTAATGGTATTGGCGCATGCGTATACACAATTTTGTTCATTATGAATTCATATGTAACATATGTGAATCCACAAGAACGATAGAACGCATAATCAAATAAGTCGTTATTTCCTCGAACCAGTATTTTCTTTCCAGGTAAGGAAAGAATAATATTCTTCAGTGTATCTTTATCTTGGAATTCTCCATCCACAAGGTCACCCATAAAAATGACAACATCTCTTGCATTAACTATAGATGTATAGTTCTTTAAAATCTGATCGAAGTTATCGCGCTTATGACATGTTGTCGCACCTTTCTTATCTCGAACAAACAGGTGAAGATCGGTGATCAAATATACCTTATGCTTATTTATAAGCGTACTGCTTATACACGAAGAGATCTCCTTGGAATAACTCTCATTCGGATCTTTGATTTTAATGTTTTGCTTCTCTTCTTTCTTACGTTGTTGAAGTAGTCTCATCTATTTCACCTCCATAAACTTCATGACGTCGGAGCATTTCCAATGTATGAAGTTGCTTCGCATTCATTGTTCCGATTGTATGATCATACCAAACGGCTATACTACCCGTCGCTTCACATAACTCATTCAGGTATAAAGGCAAGGTTGGGTTCTTTTCTATTACAATCTGCTTAATATACCATTCGTGTTTGATATGTTTCTTTTTACAGTATAACGCTGCGAGGTATGCACGATGGGATGGTACCGCATAATGTACGGTACCATCGTCGTGAATGATCACATTTAATTCGCCAATGAACGTGTGTTTATGCGTGTTTACATCAAAAGGATGGTGTAACACATACTCGATATTGTCCATGATCACGCAATCTTCCTTCCTGTAATGGCTTCTTCTACCGTATAAACCGGTATATTGTTAGACTTCGCCGATGTCACTTTGTTTGATACAAAATCACGATTCGGAATTACCAGATATTTCGTTTTACTCTTTGAGAAATCGCCAACTTCATATCCACGATCTGTGAAATGTTTGATAATATCGGGTGAATGAATACCGGTCAAAGTAACCCGACCTTTCGTTGCGACATTATTTGCGGATGAATCAGCTGCAAATTCAATATACGGAAGGACTTGTTTCATGTCATTCCAGTTACGCTTTAAACCATATACGATTTTGGACATTGTTAAACGCCCGATACCGAATATATTTCCAAACGCAATCAGCAAATCCGCCAAAGCACTTTCTGATTCTGCTGTACGGATAATGGTTGTGACTTGCGTAAGCGCTTCTTGATCTGAATGAAATACTGCGCCCAATAACGATCGCCAAGTCTTTTGCGATACATCATTCATCGGGAATGCACCCAACCAATTGTACAATTTTACGTCTCTTGAATATTTCCGAATAGAATCACAAATATTCTGTGCGCTCTTCGTGCCGAAACCGTCCAGATTCTCAATGTCAGATACCTTTAATGTATACAATTCTGGGATGCTTGTTACAATCCCATTATCATATAACTTTGTCAATACGCCTGTAGACAATCCCATCATTTTCAGTTTTTCACAGTAACGAATGATAGATCCTAGTTTTAATCCCTCGCAATCTGGATTTGAACACTTCACAATTTTCAATGTAGACAAATCCAATGGCGCACCACAAATTGGGCACTTATCAGGAAGCTTCACGGGTAGCATACCATCGTGTTCGGAATACATCAGGTATGGGACGATATTGTACATCACACTTACGGTATCGCCATATTTCAGATTCAAAGACACTAAACGATCTAACGTTGATAATGTCACATGATTCACAGTCACATTATCAAATTTCACATCTTCTAATATTGCGACTGGAGTAATTCTTCCGGTTTTCCCGAGCTGATATTCAACAGTCTTCAGTCTTGTCTTTTCTGATATATTCAGAATCTTGATTGCTATCTCATTATCAACATCCGTAAATTGTTCATTCAGCATTGGTGTTACAACAACACCATCGATTGCATACGTCATGTCATTTATTTTTACGGATGCTCCATCATCAAGCTTGTCTGAAATAAATTGTTGTATTGTGTTGAAATCAGACACCGTTGCGGTTGTAATACTCAACTCGAGAAGTTCTTTTGGTATACCCTGACCGTTGGTGGTACCTGTCCGATAGTAAACGCGTAAAGGCACAAGTGCGATATATTGTGCAAGGTTCTTATTACGTGATGAGATGATTGCCTGAACTGCATCTCTTGGACGTTCATATCCTTGCGGACGTGAGAACATATGATTGTCTGTCAGATATTTGAAATTCTCGACAGACATAATCGCTTCGAACTTGATTGCTGTTGCATCTTTGTCATGTGGTATTGTTCTTGTGTTGAATAGTTCGGATACATCAACCGAAGTACCATCATCATAGTTCCCGCGTGTACAAAATGTGTTTGTTGCATACGTTAACCCAACAGATACACCATCAAATTTCGGTTGAATGATAATCTGCTGATCCGTGGGAAGTTTCTTTGTATTCACGATCTGGGCATACGTTTTCTGTCCTTTTCTCATCGGGGTTGTAACTCCGTATGCTTTTGGTAAGGTTCCGACAAGATCGTTTACATCGTCGCTCTGTTTTACTCTTAAGAATGGACGATTTGATTCTCCACCATGGGCTTGCAGATATTCTTCCAGCAGTTTGTCATATTCTTCGTCTGAAATTAAAGGCGTTCCCTGAGAATATGCGTGGATATACTCATCCAACTGTTCTTTTGTAACCATTTACTCTTCCCTTTCCCGCATGATTTTATCAACCATGCGTTGACAATATCTGATGGCTTCAGTTTCGGTTTTACCTTGAACCATACAAATGCTGATAACATCAGTAGTCTTCGTTTTACAGTTTACTGCGATATATGGATACATTGTTTTATTTCGCGTCGCAGCCTCAGCAATTTCATCATAAGACATTTGCTGTGCTCGATACACAACACCGTTATTTGCATAACATGTCCAATACAGCGTTCCATCTGTCTTGATCGGGATATTCACAAACATCTCTGCGTCGTTTACATCGATGACTGTGTACTTATAATTGTTTGGGTTGTGTGCCATCTTCATGGAAACCGATTTCAACATTTCATCACGGTACTTTTCATGCGTAACATGTTCAACAAACGTGTTACCATTTCGATCCTCAGACAACATTACACAGTATTTCTTTCTTCCCATTTTAAACATCCTTTCTGTTTTGTAAAATATAATATGTAAGAGACTACAAGTCTCCGGGTATACATATAAAATATATAAATATAAAAAGCCATTATAATCGGTGGCGGGATAACCCGCCCCGATATGAATGGTGTAACGCAGGACACAAACCCACCTACGTTTGGGGTTTGGCAGTTTTCTATCATTGCCAAGGATAAGACATTTAGGGATCGCTTTCACATTGTCTTGTGTCTCACGAAAACACATGTTCTTTTTTTGCTCATTTGAACTATTATTTGCTTATACAATCCCGACGGGTGATCAATCCCGTTAGACTAAGAACATTGAATCGGCACCAAACCAGCATGTCGTGATATTCAAGTCTGATAAATCTTCTTATAGCGAAGCAATCAGATATTCAATGCACCTTGTCTATTTATATGTTAGACCTGGTTACAGGTAATATTCGTTTATGCATAATACCTAGACGTCACGATATTATGCATAATCAGATTTAAGCGCAAACACAATAAAGCTATTAGTGATAGTGTCAGAATGTCAAAATTTGAATATGATGCCACTTGATATTGGATTTGGTTTCGAGTGGGTGATTTATTTGACATTACAACATTACATGATCTCGTATAACACCCGAACGATGATTCTGTTCAACAACTCAAACTAACCTGTCGAAATAATAATGTTTGGGAAATCTCCCAAAGACGGACGTGAATCATACTATTACAGAATCAACGAACTTGTGTGATATGATTTCATGTAATTACATGTTAAAACCGTACGAAAGAAAAAAATAATGAATAATGATAACGGTTTTGATTTCTAAAGAAAAAAAATAACAGTGGGGCGTAATGCCCCACTGTCGTTGTATTATCACCAGCTCACAAACCTAGCCGCTACCACAGCTCTGTCCATATAGAAGCTGATGCCAGGGACATCATTGAATATGTTATCGTCGAAATCATCAACAATAACAGTTTCTCCAACTCTGTACCAGAAGTATGGATCATAATCGCTGTAAACTTCTGTTACGTTAGCAGATGTTCCATCTGGATGCTCAATTGCTAAAACCTTTGCTTTGTTACATCTACATTCTATACCAGTACCAGAAGATCTCTTCGCATCTGCTGGGATTTCCAGTTTGACGATGTAGTTTCCAGCATGTTTCCAACCGATGAAAGAGCCTTCTGTTGGACATACCATAGGAATATCAGGAAAGTTCGTAACACCCATTAGATTAGCATCTGCCAAATTAGCATAGGGCAAATACGCCGCTCTTAAATCAGCACCTTGTAAATTAGCACAGGGCAAATCGGCAAATGCCAAATCAGCACGGCACAAATTAGCATGTCGCAAATTAGCACGGTACAAATTAACACATCTTAAATTAGCACCTGTCAAATCAGCATATGACAGATCAGCAGCCACCAAACAAGCATCTGATAAACATGCATGTCGCAAATTAGCACGGTACAAATTAACACATCTTAAATCAGCACCTTCCAAATCGGTATAAGACAGATCTGCTCTTTCACCTTCTTTTCCATCTGTGGCTAACCACAGTTTGTGTTTCTCAAGAACCATATCCAGTTCTCCAGGTATAATCTTCTGAAGTACGCGCATAAGCTCCTTCTTTTCCATTGTAACTTCCTCCTTGATCAATAACGAACAGCACGATCTCTATCCATATAGAAATGAATGCCAGGTGCACATTCGTTGAATCTGTTATCGTCGAAATCATCAACAATAACAGTTTCTCCGATTCTGTAAATGAAGTTCAGATCATAATCACTGTGAACTTCTGTTACATCTGTTGGTGTTCCATCTTTATTCTCAATTGCCAATACTTTAGCTTTGTCACATCTACATTTTTTACTGGTTCCGGAAGACCGTTTTGCATCTGCTGGAATTTCCAGTTTGACTATGTAGTTTCCGGCATGTTTCCAACCGATAAAAGAACCAGTCTCTGGACATTCCAATGGAATATCCGGAAAGTTTTTGACATCCGTAAGATTGGTGTGTGTTAAATTAGCACCTTCCAAATCAGCGCCTAATAAATTAACACCCTCTAAATTAGCATGCCGCAAATTAGCATACTTTAGATCGGCAGCTGATAAATTGGCGCCCGTTAAATCAGCATGGAACAACCTCGTCCATCCTAAATCAGCACCTTTTAAATTAGCTCCCGGTAAATAAGCGCCCGTCAAATCAGCACAGTATAAATCAGCACATCTTAAATCAGCACCTGTCAAATTAGCACCATGCAAATTGGTGCGGAGCAACGTAGCACCTGTCAAATTAGTACTTGTTAAATTAGCATATTGCAAAACCGCGCCTACTAAATTAGCACCATTCAAATCAGCACCCGTTAAATTGACTTTGGCTAAATCAAAACACCCCAGATCTGTCTTACGCAGATCTGCTCTTTCACCTTCTTGTCCATCTGTATCCAACCACCGTTTATGTTTCAGAAGAATCATATCCAGTTCTTCTCTTGTAATCTCTCTAAGTTCATTCATAAGTCCTCCTTCTCGTGGGTTTGTTTCCCAGTTTTCCTTCTGGGTAATGTATGATAGAAACGGATCATATCCGTTCCTGTCTCATATTAATTAATATACATATAGAATATTAAAATAATAGAAAGATATAACCGGGGCATTTAGCCCCCGGTTATCATAATAAAATTGGTGCGGTTTGTGGGACTCGAACCCATGACTCATGCCTTAAAAGGGCATTACTCTACCAGCTGAGTTAAAACCGCAGATCCGCCCATATAAAGAACGATCAAACTCTATATGGGTCTTGATGAATCCATGTGCTTCCGAAAGACTTATCTACTAAAACATGGATCCATGTTTGAACGTGAATTCCTGTAATCTAATCCGGACCGGAGGTTGACCTCAATCCGCACGTTCACGTTTTTGATAATTTGGCTCCCCCAACTGGACTTGAACCAGTGACACTCTAATTAACAGTTAGATGCTCTACCGACTGAGCTATGGAGGAATATATGGTTGCCCCGGTAGGATTCGAACCTACGAATGACAGAGTCAAAGTCTGTTTGCTTACCGCTTGCGGACGGGGCAGTATATGGCGCACAGGGTGGGATTCGAACCCACGGATCTGTTACGATCAATAGTTTTCAAGACTATCTTCTTTAACCACTCGAACACCTGTGCATGATGGTGCTAGTGATAGGACTCGAACCTACATGTCTTTCGACACCTGCACCTAAAACAGGCGTGTCTACCATTTCACCACACTAGCATTCTGGTCGGGGTAACAGGACTCGAACCTGCGACCTCTTGGTCCCAAACCAAGCGTTCTCTGACCAAACTGAACTACACCCCGAAATATGGTGGGACTGGAAGGAATTGAACCCTCATAAATCGGTTATGAGCCGATAGTTCTACCATTGAACTACAGTCCCTTCGCAACCACCATATTTATATGTTATGATGGTTGATTATTATCATTATCGCAATCCCACCCATGGATTCATGTCTGGTTGGACATTTGTTGAATAATTCGTATTGTTCGCAATCCACGGTGGCAGATTGTCATCTTTCCTTGTTTCTTCATCTATAACGGGGAATGGTTGCCCGGTTCCAGACGGAATATTACCATATTCGATCTCAGCTAAGATCGAAGCGAAATCGGTTGTTTCCTTAAATGCCAAAGCTGGCGTCATATTCGCGAATTGGGAATTTGCCTCATCTGTATATATTAACATAAGAATCACCTCTCATTTATTTGTACAAATTATTTACTTTTAAATACAGAGCATAAGGTAATTATGAATATCCGGTCTGTTTATAACGTATGCTGATAATGTAATCACAACTTACATTATCAGAGTATCATATGTTTTCTAACCGTGATACTAACGGTAATCCCGATAAGTAAACATGAATTATTCCATGAAAACCTTTTCACCCTCTGCGGGTGTGTAAACGACGATTTCGCCGATTTCCTTCGGATCCATATTTACACCTTCTTTCTGGAATATAAATTTCATGATTCCATGTGCTCTGTTCATATTGATAATATAAATATGAAAATATAAAATAAAAGAATACGACGGGGCGAAAGCCCCGTCGATCATTTCTATTTATGGTTGTTGCTGTGCTGGTTGTTGTGCACGAGCGGCATCCTTGGTTTTCGTATCATTCAGAATACCATTATCAAGTTTGATAATCTCATTATTGTCATATGTCAGAGCCTTCACAAACTTCTGAATGGAATTCTTGATTATACCCATGGATTTAATTGCTTCGTTGAATTGATTCATTCTTCCACCATTGGCGGGATCATCATGTGCGGTTTGAAGCTTACCCATGAACTTCTCAACACGATCCAGATAGTTAGCTGTCACATCCGTAATCTTCTGGATTTTAAACATGATATTGCCACTTTGACCAGTCTGAGGATTCGCCGGTTGATCAGTATATCCAAAGAACAGTTCAGCAAGTTTACCCTTGTTGTCTTGCGTTACGACAACCTTGGTCTTTGTCAGTACAACACCCTTCAGAATGCTGATGCCGTTATCGAAATTCCCAAATGTAATCGGATTTACATTTGATGGGAGAACAGCTGTATGTTGCCATTCATTACGCATGTTTACATTGTTTGCAATAATCCCGGTAAGACGATCACACATATCAACATACTGCAAAGCCGCATCCAGGTAAGTGCAGTTTTTATCATTGTAGAAATACAAAGATACACCATTAGCAAAGATTCCAGAAATACCATTCTGCTTGATAAACTGATGGATTCTCTTTTGTCGTGTCAGTAGCTTTTTACATGTGATTTTGACATTCTGTGCGAGCTTCTTGACGAACCGAATGATTGCTTTCAGTCCATTGAAAATCATTCGAATTGGTCCGTTGTTTCGTGCAACATTGTTTGCGGTTGCTGCAGAAGGAGCCTTTGCTGCAACATTATCAACACCTTCTTGAATCAGGTATGCTTCCATGAAAGTATCGATGGATTTCTGAAGAGATGGTGTTCTTACCGTATGGAGTGTTTCTAGCAGTTCTTCTGAAGCAACAAAATTTGATACTGCGAATTCCAATACTTCAGCATCTTCTTGTTCATCATCCAAATCATCAGAATCATCATCTTCTTGTGCCATGCTACGTTTATCAAATGCTGTGGACATTGCAGTGTCTTCATCCATACCCATAGCCAATAGTTCTTCGTATTCCTTCTTAACTTCAGGATCACGAGGTTCGTACTTTTCACCAGTAAGAGTAGACTTTGCATACAGCAATTGTTCCAAATGGAAACGTTCCTCGTGACCAATGTCACCGTATAGTCTTCGCAGTGTTTCATCATTCGAATCTTTTGTAGCATCAAAGTAATCATTGATTGCGTCCGATTCTGCAGCAATGAGTTTGTTCAATCGTTCAACGTCTCTCGGATCATAATCATTCTGTTGATCAGAGTCTGTTGGCATAGTAAACTTCGTTGTTGATACAGAAACTTCAACATCGTCATCATCACCATCATTAAGTTGATCAATATTATCCTCATTCAGATCTTCGTCATCAGTATCGATATCTTCTTTTTCGTTTGCTGATTCCATGAGATATCTGAAATTATCAATAGATCTATCTCCCATAACATAAGCCTCCTTTATGGGGGTTTCATTGTTTTGTCCTAACGGAGGGAGCTTCTCAAAGTATTTACAAAGATCGCCGATTGCTTTTGTAGTCTTATTATAAAATTCGGTATATTTTCTCGTATCGATATTAGTTCCACTTGGACTATCAATCTCTATCAGATTGATACTTGTTCTTGGATTTTCTGGAGTTCCGTATGAACCTTGGTACCATCCATGCGGTAGATTTTTGAAATTGTGTTTACCAATAATTCCGATGTATGGTTTTGGCCCCCCTCCAGCTACAGTCTTGATGATATTGTCTTCGATCATTCTATCACATGCAGGATGACCCTGACAGCAGTCGGATGTTGTGTAGCCCTTCTTATTACAGATATAAGCAACCGGTGCCATCATTTCATCAATAGGAACCCAGTAATCATTTCCACGTTTCACTGTGCCGTGTGCAGATCCGTTTGGTGCGATAAGTTCTCCAGTCTTCATGTTCATGTAAAACAACCCTCTGTTGAAGTTCTTGTCCAAACCAGATCCAGTTGGTGATCTATCTTCTGCATTGTAACCTTCTTGAACTGTTGTGGTCTTGGATTTCGCACCGTCATAAACAGTTGTTCCCTTTGAAGTTACAATGGATTGAAATTCTTTGATGGTTGAGCCTTCGGGGATATCACATCCAGTATAGTCGAATATACCAAACTGATAATTATTCAGCCGATAGTGTTCCGTCATTTCAGTTACTATGAAATCAAATATGTCAGTCAATGATGAAAATTTCTTCATATTGTTGATCATCTTATTCGCAACTCTGTGGAATGCTGCTTCGATATACCAGTATGATGATCCATCTTGCGCAACGACGAATGAATGTGTGAACAATACGCCATCATCGTTAGTCATTGAAATGTAGTATTTGTTATATGGGATATCGTAGCTTTTACAGTATTCAGATTCATATTCTGTAAAGTCATAACAAATGCCTCCAGTAAAACCATCTTCGAATTCAGAGTTAAACCTCCAATATTTTTCAATATCGGTTTGCGTATATGAAGTTTGTACCTTTCCATCCTTGATTAATCCATATTCGGAATCATGAATTTTACCAGATAGCTGTTGAAGATGATCTTCAACATAATTATCGTGTTGATATGATTCCGCGACAACTTGACCCGGGAAAAGAGAATCAATAATAGAAATCAGTTTCTTAAAAGCATTTGACAATGGAACATTGTTTCCGAATCTTTCTACTTCAAAACCTGTTTTCGCAGTGATCTTTATTCCAGTACCAGTGCCTTCAACTTTGACAACGGTATCCGTATTTTCATTGTTTTTGATATCAAACATTTCCGACGCAGCCATCGGTTTCTTAACATGTGAAACTGTGAACTTATCACCGAGATAATCTGCAATACGAGTTCTGAGATTTCCGAATCCTGCAACAAAGAATCCTTCCTGCACGGCATCACATTCGTTCACATATTCTTTCAGAGAATCCCAGCCACTTGTATCGATTCCCAGTTTCTTTGCCTTTGCTAGGATACGTTGCGCCAATCCCGGTTTATATTGTTTTGCTGCATGTGGGAACATGCTTACTGCCGCACGAATGTGCTCTTCATCATTTAACGGGAACGCCCGCTCTTCGGGTATACCAAACTCCGAAGATGGTATCGCATCCCGTTCTTTTGCCGTGAGTTTAGCCTCCTGGAAAATTTCTTCATCTTCTAAATTAAACATTTATAATTCTCCTTTCATATTCAGGTATAAGGATACCATTATAAAATTTGTCCCGTGAAGATAACCCAATAATGTGTTAAACAAAAAAATTCACCGGGGCTATTGCCCCGGCTACTTTTCGTTGTACTCTACTTCACAGTAGCTGTACTTTCATCAACATTGTGATTTGCCATGGATGCCATTGTCAACACTGTTGCTGTGTCCGTGAGCACATTAACCTTATCAGCAAGCATACGGGTCAGACCCAGGTGCTCAATATTTTGATCTTCGCTCTTGACCAGATCACCAATGGTCTGAACGAGCAAGTCAGACTGCTCGCTCACGGTTTGTATACATTCATCGAGGGTCTCCTCGATGTTTGTTACCCGCTTATCCAGCCGACGGATGTTGATAGCGCTGATAACTCCAAGTGTTGTGCCGCAGGTTCCAAATCCAAGTGCGATAGCAGTTCCGATCATAATGTACCTCCCTCGTGGGTTTTTGTTCAGGTTATTCCTTCCTGATAATATGATGAAAGCAAATCACTATTGCTTTCTATTCATATTAATAATATATATATAGAAATTTAAAATATGAGGAATTTTATGATATCAGTGCATCATCTTTCTTTTTCTTCAGCATAGAAAATTGTAATAAAATGATGGGGCTTATGCCCCATCATTGTTTAATCTTTTAATCGCGGGGTGCCCGGATCAAATCGTTAAAATCACGAACGCCTTTGCGATTACCATGTATATCGACATTGTCGAACCCTTCACCCTGCCTATCTGGTACTGGAACCGTGCTTGCCCATTTGCGAAGACTACTCAATTCATCCAATGAGTTCGTTGTAATGCCAGCTTTACCTGCAGCAACATGCGCGGCTGCGTATACGTCGTCCAGAGCATCACTACAGTTCTTCACAATATAAGCGAAACGTTTGTTTGCTTGATCAACTAGTGTTTGAACTCGGTTTACACATGCGGTTATGGTATTTGCGTCTTCGGGTTTCAAATGTATTGCATCATCAATGCTGGAATAATCTGGATTATATGCGGAGCGATTGTCGAATCCGGATTTAAATGTTGGAAGATTATCCACGGTTGCTTTGATTCTCTTTGCAGAAACTTCAAGAATCTTCTCGGTCTGACCGATCCATTGGCTTGCGTATTTGAAGGCTGTGAGGACCTCTGATAGCTTACACTCCCGAACATCATCCTTTGCATCGATCTTCCACTTCTTATTGAAGTTTTTGTTTAGTTTAGACATCCATTGTTCCGCTTCTTTGATCTTGTTCTTAATCAGAACAATCTTACCTGGAAGCTCATGTGAGCGTACATTATCAATCAATTCGCCCGTGTTTCGGCGTTGCTTGAGTCTGGCTCCCGGAATACCATCCGAACGAATTTCAGAAAATGCATCAACGATCATTTCGAGCGCGCTTTCAATTGGCATCATGAGCTCCGCATAATCAAGTGTTTTCGTGTTCATCTTTTCCAACATATTAAATGTTTCCCATGGGAATTTAAAACAAATATCACCGTTCGCATAATAGAATGCACGATTATTCGGATCATACGGTAATGAAAGTGGTTGATTTTTCGCCGCATTATTGAGTTTTCTGGTGTTTCTTGCGGCAGCTCTACGTGCAGAGCCATTTGTATCACCGGTTACTTTACCTTGTATAAAACCACGTTCGGTAACCTCTGTGGATTTATTTACTTTGGTTTTCTGAGTCGAATCTTGACGTATTGGGCGTTTAATGTTTCCATTTTTGTCAACCCAATCATTTTCCAATTTATCCACATCGGCATCGTATGTTACATCAGAAATATCTTCTTCGTTGATATCTCCTTTTTCGACAGCTTCAGTTATCTTGTCTGCTACTTTTTCTATTGCATCGATTTTCTTATCAATTTGCTTCTTATTCGTTCTCAGGCTCCGAACGAATGCCATGATCAGTCTCGGAATGAATTTTAGAATACGAATTACGATATTCTCGGATTTCTTTCCCTTTGCTTCTTTCCAAGCTGTGGAACCTGCTTGCTTCACACGCTCCCATTTTTCTCCTTCTTGATATAATTCACAACTCTCTTGGAAGATGTTATAAGAAGAAAGATCTGCATTATCGGAAGCATTCTCAAGAATCGCACAGGACTTTGCATAGCTGTTCATCAGTGCATCACATACAGCCATTTCCGCAATAGCTTGTTCCATTTCAATTTGATCAATCAGATCTAGAATCTCATTCTGCATTTTATATTAAACATCCTTTCATATGAAATTAATAAAAATCCTCACAGGAGGGGAGGGACCCCCCCCCGCAAGAATTGAAATATACTATCTGTAGTATTAGTCGAAGAACCGTCCAATCTTAGGTGTAGTAGCAGGACCGCTGTTCTTGTAACCCAGTGCCAGATCAGAATCCTCGATATCCATATCGAACATACCACTCTTCAGCCGATTGTTACCACCGCTGATGATAGCCTCAGGATTGAAAGAATTGAACTTAGCCTGGAACAGGTCAGTGTAGGAAGAAGAAGCTGCATCGTAACTCTCTTGAGTGAACTGACCGTCCATCTCGAAATCCAGATCAAACATGATAAAGTCTCCTTTACAAATTAATTTTTACCATACACCGTACGGATGTAATCGTTGATGTAAAGTTTGTTTACAACAATAATCAATCGATACGTATGCGTATAGTTTACGTTTGTGAATACTAGCATTCGACGTTTCCAGTCTACATAGTATCCATCGTTAATCAAACACCGATTGTCTCGAAGTTTAACAGATATGAACAACTCAGGATTTAGGTTGTGTTCCAAATGATAATCTATCATCATATTGAGTGTTTTACCCAAAGCTTCTGAAATAGATATCTCGGTTTCACCCCAGTCCATTTTACATATCGGGCGTGCATGTATTTTCCAGCCATATAACAATGGGAAATCTTTTTCATTAAACGTATCCGAAAAGATCGGTATAATGACACTGCTTTCTGACGCAGGCATAATACGTACAGGTCCAGGATTTGGTACTGACAAATCAAAGAATCCAATGGTATTAAATTCACATCGCATAGTGAAAGTAATCGGACAATCAGATTCTACTTGATTGATCTTTGTTACGTTGGAATATGAGAAATCTACAATATTGCTCAATATCGTTGTTACATAATAAGCATAAAACGCATCCCGATGGCGTCCAGATGAAAATCTATAAGAGATCGGTAATGCAGAATTCATGTTTAGATAATCTACAAAATGTGACACATCTCCGTCAGGACCTTTCATAGGAATACCGGCATACCGTGCAGTCTCAGCAAGAAATCCATCCGGTAATGCAAGTTCCAACGCGGTATCGATGTCGAAGAAACCACCGTCTGTAGGAACCTTATTGATGAAATAAGATGCCCAACGAATTTGTTCTGCAATACTACGGAAAGCCAGAACAAAATCAAAATACATTACTACGCGATTGATCTTACCACGCCATTCGATACCCTTCCGTTTGTCGAAGAATAACTTCTCCATCTCGGAGCGATTCTGGAATCGATTTGAAGTGGAAGACCAAGTCGTTGTAGCAAATGACCCAGCAGCTAATCTATTGTCCAATCCGGATAGGGAAACGCGTGGACTTACAATACACATAGGATATGGTTGTGTTCGGATCTGCTTCGGTGTATGTCGGAGTTGACGGTGTGCTAATTTTGTAGAAGGCATGGCAGTAGCAAACGTGTTTGAAGGAAATTGATCGACGATATACTGCAGTGCAATTGCAGACACATTCCCGATCACGTGCATAATATCCGTTCCACTCTGACATGCTAATGAGATTTCATAGCCATGTGGAGTTTCCTCTTGATATGGTCCATAATGATATTTCATCATTGGATTACGAATCTCATGATTGGTGATTCCCTCGTTGAAATTGTTTATGTTTGCCTTATTCCGTTCATCATAAAGATGCTGTGTATTCTCACTCATTCTGTTGCACCCTCGATATCAATACCGATAGAACACGAGAAAATGTTTTGATGTTATAATATCTGATGAACTTAAAGTCGAACCGTGAGATTGTAGGACAGCGATTCAAGATCATCAGAGGTCTCCACATGTTTGTGGTGTTATAACGATCATAAGCACACAGTTTAGGATTACTACGATATTTAGTATCAAATTCTTCGATCGTATACATGTTGGGATAAGATTCTATGATTTGATAGAATCGTAATGGTAGTAAGTTTATGACAGCTTCCCACTGTGATGCTATTACATCATCTTGTTGACTATTGGAATTCTCATCGTCATTTTGTAAAATGACAGATGTTGAGATGTTCTCCAATGTGAACAAATCTGAATTTATATAGTCAATCAACGAGGGGACTAATGTCTTTTCATCAGACGTCATCATTGGAGTTCACCTCACTTTTTGATTATTCAATTTTATGTTTCATTCAGACTTTAACGTACATGTGCAATGTGTCATTGTCATCACACACCAACGTGCCTTTGTATTCATTCTCGTTTTCGATGAAACCATCATCATTGGTGATCCGGATTCTGACATCAAAAGTCTCGGACAAATTAAGCATACGAGAAGTGAAATTGATGGATGTAAAAATCGGTGAAGTTACTTCAACGATATCTCCATCATATATCTTTCCTACCGTTCGGATGAAGCACGTTGATGTGTGAGGAACAGCAAAAGTGTTCTGTCGATAGGATAGTAGCATTTTAGATTAGTCCTTCTTCTTTTTCTTGGATTCCTTGTATGTCTTCCGAACAACTTCATCGAATACGGAGTTCAGTGAATGTGTTACATTAGTCAGAACCTTGGTTGACAGAGCTACAGCCTGATTTACCAGATCAACAGTTTCCTTACGAATTCTCTGCATTCTGTTGAAGTTAACATTCGCAATATTCTTTGCATTCATACCTCTGAATTCGGGGCGATCCATGTCTTTCGTGTAATTAACCATCTTGGTTTCGCCCTTCTTGTTGGTAACATCCTTGCCAGATTTATCGCGCTTCGGAACCTTCAGTCCAGCACCAACGAAATCAGAGTCCTCGTAGTCCTCATCATTCATGGGTTGGATTGCACCTTCCCAGTCTTCCTTCTTGAGCGGGTCGATCTTGGAGAATTTCTTTATTGCAGAAATTGATCTATCAATATCACCACTATCAACCAGACGCTTCAGAACTGTCATCAGTTCATCCTTTGTATAAACTTTCAGATCACGCTTTTCTTTAGAAGGAGTTTCGTTGATGTCTTCCAGTTTGAGAGTGTCATTACCTTTGGAATCCTTAGTTGTTTTAACTTCGAAGCGATCCTTTATTGCCGCAATGACCTTCTTACAAGTTGCTTCATCAACTTTATCAGGGCCGTCCCACATAATGTCGTTGATATCGTTGATCATCGTATATACCATGTTAAATTTCTGGATATCCTCAACGACACCTGCAGAGAATGTAAACGTTACATCATACGGACACTTTTCCAGATAATATAGTGTCTTCTTGGGAGACTTCTTGGACAGTGCCATAGCTAGTGACTTACAAACTTTTTTGATCCAGTTTATCAGTTTATTCCACCAGTACTTGATGGTGCCAACGAAACCTTCAGGCTTCCCAGCGTCATCAGTTGCGGCTTCCACGAAAATACCGAATTCATCGATTTCACAAGAAGCATATTCCATGATTGATTCTTGTTTCAGATAACATTCCATCAGAGCAGTAGCTACAGACATTTCAGAGTACGCCTGAGCAATCTCGATGTCCATTACAGAAGCAGATGAAATATCCTGTTCAATGATGTAATCACTCATCTTCATATCTTTATTCATCCTTTCTCTTGTAAGATTAATTCTGTCCCCTGGTCATCTTTGCAGACAGTGCATAAACAGAATCGGTGAATGCCTTGGTGGTATTCTCGGTAATAGCAGTCAGGTTCTCAGTTGCTGTCTTAATACCGTCAACGATACCCTCAAGCGCACGAGTTACAAAATGACCATTACAGTCTTCCTTATCACACAGGGAATTTACCATGGTCAGGGCATTCTTCTTCGCACCACCAGCGGTTGCATCTGCAACTGCCTTAGATACGTTCATTACATCAAAAATAGCTTCAGCCAGAGCCTCGATATCGGAAGCAGAAACAGTATCAGTATAATGACGATCCTTGTTTACTGTCTTATCGAAGTTTGCTTGCTTGGCACCAGCTGCAATGTTCTTCTTAACATCCTTGAATGTAGAAACATCCTTCCGGCTCTTGTAATCACCAACAGACATGGTTACACCAAAAGCAGACAGGAAGTTTGCCATGCTGTTGCCGTAGCAATCAGCGATATCTTCGGAATACTTACCCTTCAGGAATCTCTTATCAGGCAGGGCCAGCTTCTTGTCAGAAGCCAGAATAGCCTTAGACAGAGCAGGAACGAAAGACTGCTTGAAATCACCGTCAGTAGAAACACCTAGCTTCTTACCGATTGCGATCAACGCCTTCATATCCTTCTCAGCAGCGGCCTTCATCTTCTTAGCGGTCTGAGCCACGAGATCATAGAACGCGGTTACGGACTGCTTTACAGCCTCACATGCTACACAAGTAGCACCTTCCTTATCAGTAGGCAGGCCCGCTTCAGCAGCCTCCTGTACTACAAGGAACTCACCATCAGGCAGTTCAGAAATTTTACGAGCGGTTTCGAAGATAGCCGCAGAAACATTGATTTTACCAACAGACTCCTGGATGTATGCATCATGCATAGATGCATCGCCAGTAGCCATATCAAGCATCAGATCAGAAAACTTCATATGAATGTATCCTTTCAAACTTTTATTTTTACAATAATAAAGGTAAGAGCCCCCTAATACCAATAATACTGCAAATTTACAATTGAGTTATTCCTACTATAAGAATGATACCTATGCAAACTCTGCATTTTTCTTACGATTCTTGCATTCGGAAAGTAGTTGATTGGCTTGATTCTTATACTTGTTAATCAGTCCAATCTTGAGTGAACGCTTCTGTATTCCTGACTGTACAAGTCTTTTGTAATCAGAATCTCCTGCTTGTTTTGCCAATAGTAGAGAAACAACTGACACTGCAATGTTATTGTACGTATCTTCGGTTAGATCGATTCCGTTTTTTACGTCCAAACCATTATCCTTTGCAAGTTTCTGAAGCTTCTGATTTTCATCCAGTTTATCCAACAGAGCTTCCACCTTAGAAAAAATAAGTTCATTGTCCATTGTCATCACCACCTTTCTTGGTTATTACTAAAACGTGAATCATACCTATTATAGTACAATCCACGTTTTACCAATAACGCATATCATATGTTTAGAATGGTACGTCATTATTCGGAAAGGTTGTTGCGCGTTCAATAATAGATGTGTCTTGGAATAGTTTATCGTATTCTTTGTTCTTGATTGCCTGTGATATGCGTAATAATGACTGTAAAACAGCCCTGTCTTTTTCCGGGGTTGTTAATGCAATATTGTTTGCATACGTACTCACAAACTTCTCTATGTTTTTACCAAATTCTTGCAATTCATCCTCATAAATTTTCTCTGTATTACTCTTTGGATCCTCGGTGTAAATCAACATATATGAACTCTCCTTTCAACTCCAACCTTTCGATACTATCGTGCATATTATACATTTTAAATATATAAATATGGAGGAATGAAATTATGTTTAATCTTGAAGAAAATAAGCAATCCATCATGAAGTTGATCGATTCTCGCGAGAAGGACGAAATCATTATTCCGGTATATGTCCGTTTATACAATAACAAATACTTTCTACACGAGTTGGATCAGATTAAGATGTTCAATCCCGCTGCATTTAAAGTAGGATTCGGATCTTCCAGTGGAATGTTTATTAAGAATTCTTTTCCGAATCAATTGCTTTTGAGTTATGATGAAACGCACGTGTTCATGGACGTTGACGCAGATACCGGGGTTGCCGTGCGATACATTCTGTTTGAATCAAACGATAAGAATGATGGAACCACGGTTGTGGATTCACAGATAATTTTCTATGCCGAAAAGATTCGAGAATACTTGGAGCAACAATGTGGGGAGTATAAACGACAGCTGATTCAATCTCAAATGGAAGAATCTAACTGAATAATTTTTCCTATTTTCCTAATTTTTTATTTTGA